>Ga0070731_10000041_pt1 | contig 248834 bp, 232 predicted proteins | sample Coa_R1_2_FD_66448 | JGI IMG/M metagenome (GOLD analysis project Ga0070731, IMG submission 66448) | Surface soil microbial communities from Centralia Pennsylvania, which are recovering from an underground coalmine fire - Coalmine... | ecosystem: Environmental > Terrestrial > Soil >... | reverse complement strand
GCGGAGCAGGTCGTGGAGATGGTCGACGCTGTCCGCGTGTCGGTCCTCGGCCAGGCCCTGCAGCGACAGCTCGAGGTCGGCGAGCGCCTCCGGGTCGAGCAGCTCCCGAAGCTCCTCCTGGCCGAGCAGCTCGCGCAGGAGGTCACGGTCGAGGGCGAGGGCGCCGGCCCGGCGCTCGGCGAGCGGCGCGTCGCCCTCGTACATGTAGGCGGCGACGTAGTCGAACAGGATCGACGAGGCGAAGGGCGACGCCTTGACCGTCTCCACCGAGTGGACCGTGACGTCGCGCCGGGCGATGCCGCCGAGCAGGTCCCGGAGCGCCTCGAGGTCGAAGACGTCCGACAGGCACTCGCGGTAGGTCTCGACGAGGATCGGGAAGCTGCCGTAGCGCGAGGCGACCTGGAGGAGGTCGGCGGCCCGCTGTCGCTGCTGCCAGAGCGGCGTCCGCGATCCGGGCCGCCGCCGCGGCAGCAGCAGCGCCCGGGCGGCGTTCTCCCGGAACCGGGACGCGAAGAGGGCCGAGCCGCCGACCGCCTCGACGACGAGGTCCTCGATCTCGTCGGGGTCCGGGAACAGGAGCCGCTCGACCTCGGCGAGGCGGCTCGAGTCGCCGTCCCCTTCGCCCTCGGGCAGTCGGACGGCGATGCCGTCGTCGGACCAGATCGTCTGGGCCTCGATGCCGAGGCGATCCCGGAGGCGGGCCTCGATGGCGAGCGTCAGCGGCGCGTGGACGCGGCCGCCGAAGGGCGACAGCACGACCATCCGCCAGTCGCCGAGCTCGTCGCGGAACCGCTCCACGACGATCCGGCGATCCGTCGGCAGGGCGCCCGCGACCTCGCGCTCCTCGTCGAGGTACTGCACGAGGTTGCGGGCGGCGAGCTCGTCGAGGTCGTGGGTCTCCTGCAGCCGGGCCTCGAGCGCCCGATGGCCGCGTTCCCCCCGGGCCAGATCCGCCTCGGCCTCCCGGATGAACGCCCCGATCGCCCGGCCGAGCTCGATGGGCCGCCCGACCGCGTCGCCCTTCCAGAACGGCAGCTTGCCCGGGATCCCCGGCGCCGGCTCGACGATCACGCGGTCCGGCGTGATGTCGGCGACCCGCCACGAGCTGGCGCCGAGGACGATGACGTCGCCGTGCATCCCGGCCCGGAGCTCGTAGACCATCTCCTCGTCGAGCTCCCCGACCCGGCGGCCGCGTGTCCCGGCCTCCCCGGCGAGGAACACGCCGAACAGCCCGCGATCGGGGATCGTCCCGCCGGAGGTCACGGCCACGACTCGCGCGTCGCGGCGGCCCTCGATGACGTCCGTGACGCGGTCCCACGTGAGGCGGGCCTTCAGCTCGGCGAACTCGTCGCTCGGGTAGGCGCCGGCGAGCATGCCGAGGACCGCCTCGAGCGCCTCCCGCGACAGCGTCTCGAAGGGCGCGGCCCGCGTCACGAGGGCGAGCAGCTCCGCGACCGTCCAGCGGTCCATGACGGCCATGGCGACCAGCTGTTGGGCGAGGACGTCGAGCGGGTTTCGGGGCAGGACCGTCGTCTCGATCGCACCCTCGTGCATCCGCCGGGTGACGACCGCCGCTTCGAGGAGGTCGCCGCGGAACTTCGGGAAGACGATCCCGCGGGACGGCTCGCCGACCTGGTGGCCGGCCCGCCCGACGCGCTGCAGCCCGGACGCGACGCTGGTTGGTGATTCGACGAGGACCACGAGATCGACCGCGCCCATGTCGATCCCGAGCTCGAGGGACGAGGTCGCGACGATCGCCGGCACGCGGCCGGCCTTGAGGTCCTCCTCGATCTGGAGGCGCTGCTCCCGGGCGATCGAGCCGTGGTGGGCCCGGACCAGCTCTTCGCCGGCGAGCTCGTTCAGCCGCTGCGCGAGCCGCTCGGCGAGACGGCGCGAGTTCGTGAAGACGATCGTGCTGTGGTGCTGGCGGATGAGCTCGAGCAGGCGCGGGTGGATCGCCGGCCAGATGCTCGTCCGCATGTCGCCCCGGCCGCCGACCGGGCCGCCCGGCAGCTCGTCGAGCGGGATGGCCTCACCGAGGCGGCTCATGTCATCGACCGGCACGACCACCCGCAGCTCGAGCGGCTTGCGGCTGCCGGCGTCGACGATCGTCACCTCCCGGTCGGGTCCGGCGCCGCCGAGGAACCGGGCGATCGTCTCGAGCGGCCGCTGCGTCGCGGACAGGCCGATCCGCTGCAGGCGTGGCGCGCCAGCCGGCCGGAGGGCCTCGAGTCGCTCGATCGAGAGGGCGAGGTGGGCACCGCGTTTCGTCCCGGCGATCGCGTGGACCTCGTCGACGATCAGCGTCTCGACGCCGCGGAGCGTGTCGCGCGCTACGCTCGTCAGGAGCAGGTACAGCGATTCGGGCGTCGTGACGAGGATGTCCGGTGGCCGCCGCGCGAGCTCGCGACGATCCTCTTGGGGCGTGTCGCCGGTCCGGCTGGCGATCGCGATGCGCGGCTCCGGCGCACCGAGGCGCGCGGCCGCGAGCGAGATGCCGTGGAGCGGCGCCCGCAGGTTCCGCTCGACGTCGTAGGTCAGGGCCTTGAGCGGCGAGACGTAGAGGACGCGGACCGTCCCCGGGACCGAGCGGCTCGGCGACGGCGACGGGCGGCGAACGAGCCCGTCGAGGCACCACAGGAACGCGGCGAGGGTCTTGCCGCTTCCGGTCGGCGCGTGAATGAGGGTGTGGGCGCCCTGCGAGATCGCCGCCCAGCCGCCGGCCTGGGCCGGAGTCGGCGTCTCGAACGCGCTCTCGAACCAGGCTCGCACTGGGTTCGAGAAGGGCGCGAGGGGATCGGCCGCCGGACCGCGATCGTCCGGACGGCGTGCCGAGGTCGGTGATCCGGTGGGCACGGGCACGGGGGCGCCAAGTTTACCGTCCGACACGGGCCGATCGGCCCTATGGGCCTCCTCGGGCCGGCCGCACGCTGCGGGTGCAACGGAAGGACCGAGCTCGAAAGGCATGGGAGAACCAATGGCCACTCTGCGCAGGTACGTGGTGCCGCTGGCGATCATCGGCGCCCTCATCGTGTTCTACATCGAGGCGCCCTGGTCGCAGCTCGGGCTGTCCGGCCTGACGCCCTCCAGCGACGTCTCGACGGCGCTGGCGTTCATCTTCTGGATCATCGCGATCGTCGTCGTCGTCACCCTGTTCCAGGATCGGCACCAGCCCGGGGCCGAGGTCGTCGAGGTCGAAGGCCCGGCCTTCACCCGATACCTCTTCCACAACACCCGAGCCGGCGTGTTCTGGCTGCCCATCCGACTGTTCGTCGGCTTCTCGTTCCTCGAGGCGGGCCTCGGGAAGTTCCAGGGCAAGGGCTGGCTGGATGGCGGCTCCGCGCTCCTCGGCTTCTGGAAGGGCGCCGCGGCGATCCCGCCGACGGGCCACCCGCCGATCAGCTTCGAGTGGTATCGCGACTTCATCAACGTGCTGATCAACAACAACGCCCAGGGCTGGTTCGCCTACCTGATCGTCTTCGGGGAGCTGGCGGTCGGGCTCGGCCTGGTCTTCGGGGTGCTGACGGGCTTCGCGTCCTTCTTCGGGGCGCTCATGAACATGTCGTTCCTGCTCGCGGGCTCGGCGTCCACGAACCCGGTGCTCTTCACGTGCGAGATCGGGATCATCCTCGGCTGGCGGGTCGCGGGCTACTACGGCCTCGACCGCTACCTGTTCCCGCGGATCGGCGTCCCGTGGCGGACGACCTCGGCGTCGGCTCCGGCACCCGCCGGGCCGGTCACCGCACCGATGGCGTCCTGAGGCAAGCGCGCGGCGGGCCAGCCCGCCACGCCGACATCGCCACTCTCCGATCGGCCCGGGGGCTCCCACCCGGGCCGATCCCGCTGTCTCCGGGACCTCAGTCGGCCGCGGGTCTGCCGGCGGCCGGCCCGCCCGCTGCGCGGACCGCCGCGAGGGCCTGCTCGGCAACGGCCAGCGACCGCCGATCCGCCGCCTCGTCGCGCGAGCCGTACGGCAGCCCGGCGTTGGGCGGATCCTCGAACGTCAGGGGCAGCTCGACGCCCCGTTCCCGCTCCGCGTCCCGGGCCCAGCGAGCCCGCCACGCCGGGGGCAGCGCGGCCGGCACGTCGCGGTGCGCACCGGCGAGCCAGACGAGGGCCCACGCCCGCGGGACGACCCGGTAGATGGCGTAGCCACCGCCACCGGTGGCGAGCCAGCGGCCGCCCGCCCAGCGGTGGGCCAGGGAATCCACGAGGCGGGCGGCCTCGCCCATCGCCGTCGTGGTGACCTGGAGGTGGGCGAGCGGGTCGAACGCGTGGCAGTCGGAGCCATGCTGCGAGACGACGATCCCCGGCCGGAACTGCTCGGCGAGCTCCGGCAGGACGAGCCTGAGCGCCGCCAGCCAGCCGGTCTCCCCGGTGCCGGGGTCGAGCGGCAGGTTGACCTTCGTGCCGCGGGCGTGCGGGCCGCCCAGCTCGTCGACGAACCCGGTGCCCGGGAAGAGGGCCCGGCCCGTCTCGTGGATCGAGACCGTCAGCACGCCCGGATCGTCCCAGCAGATCCGCTGCACGCCGTCGCCGTGGTGGACGTCGAGATCGACGTACATCACCCGGTGGCCGTCGCGCCGGGCCCGGAGGATCGCCAGGGCCGGATCGTCGTACACGCAGAAGCCGGAGGCGCGGCTGGGCATGGCATGGTGCAGGCCACCGCCCGGATGGAAGGCATGCTCGACCTCCCCGCTGAGGATTGCCTCCATCGCCGCCACCGACCCGCCGGCGACCGCGGCGGAGGCCGCATGCATCCCGGCGAACGCGGGCGTGTCGCCCGGCCCGATCCCCGCCTGCCAGGCCCGATCCGGATCCGCCGAGAAGGCCTTCACGATCTCGACGTAATCGGCCTCGTGGGCCCATCGCAGGACGTCGTCGGGTGCCGGCTCGGGTGCCAGCCCGGGCGTTGCGCCGAGCTCCTCCAGCAACGAGATGCCCGGGCCGAACCGGCGGGGCGTCAGGGGATGATCGGGCCCGAAGTCGTAGGTCGCCGAGCGCGGCCCGAAGACGAGGAGCGGACCCGTGGCGGACACGCCGGCACGATACGCGGGTCGTCGGCCGGGGTTGTCCGAGGGACTACCATCCGCCCGTGGACCTGCCCGCCATCCTCATCGTGGCCCTGATCGTGGCGCTGATCTGGCGCGGCCCGAAGACCCTGCCGCAGATCGCGGCGATGCTCGGTCGAGGCGTCCGCGAGGCCCGTCAGGAGGCCGACAAGCTCCGCTCCGATGAGGACAAGCCGGCCGGGCCCTAGCCTCGCGCCGGGAGCGGTGGCTCCCGATCCGGCAGCGACCAGCCCAGCCCGGCGTACCGCACCGTCTCGGGTCGCGCGCCCTCGAGGCGCCGCGCGACCAGCGGCACGTCGCCGTACGGGACCGCTTCGCCGTCGTCGAGCTCCGTGACCGGGTATGGCGCCAGGGGCGCCGCGCCGCGACCGGCGACGACCGGCAGCGCCATGCCGGCCGCGTAGACCTCGACGCCGGCGTGGTGTCGCGGCTCGAGATCCGTCACCGCCACGGCGGCGATCCGCGCGCCGGCCGCCTTCGCCGACGCCACGATCAGATCGGCGGTCTCGCCGGTCGGATCGGACGGGTTGACGATCACCCAGTCCCGCTCCCCGACGGTCCAGCCCGGCTCGGTCCGGCCCTCGATCCCCTCGGCCCATGGCTGGGTGACGCGGGTCAGCCCGACGTCGAGCTCGTCGAGGACGGGAGGCCGCGTGTCACGCCCCGCGGCGAACGCCGCCCGGATGGCGTCCTCCGACGCCAGGCCGTCGAGCTGCTGGAGGGTGACGACCGTCGGCTGCCACATCTCGAGCTCGCCGGCGGCGACCGCCTCGAGCGCCTCCGAGGGGCTCCACCAGCGCCACTCGGCGACCTCCTCGGTGGTCGCGGTGACGTCGGTCCCGGGGGGCACGATGGCGGCGAAGAAGCGGGTGTCGAACCGCGAGGGCAGCCCGGGTGGCGTGACCCAGCGGGTCAGCGGGATCAGCCGGGCGGCATCGACCTCGATGCCGGTCTCCTCGCGCGTCTCTCGCACGGCCGCCGCGGCGTGGTCGGCGTCGTCGGGGTCGAGCCGGCCGCCCGGGAAGACGTACAGGTCGCCGCCGAAGCGGAGGTTCCGATGACGCCGCGTCAGGAGGACGCTGAGGCCGGCACGCCCGGGCCGAAGCAGCACGAGGGTCGCCGCCGGCCGGGGCGCCACGACCTCGGCGCCTCGGCGCCGCTCCGCCCGCTCCGGTCGGCCGACCTCGCCAGCGACGACGTCGTCGGTCATCGGAGGTCCAGCCGGTAGGCCCACAGCCACTCGCCGGGGTCGAACTCCCAGTCGAGCTCCGGGGCGCGGACGAATCCGAAGCGCTCGTACATCCGGTGCGCGGTCCGCATGAACGGTCGGGTGTAGATCCCGATGCTCGGGCGCTCAGCCGCACGAGCCCTGGCGATGCATGCGTCGACGAGCGCCCGGCCGACGCCCCGACCCTGCGCATCGGGCGCGACGGCGAGCATCCGGAAGGAGGCGGCCTCGCCGAACTCGCCCTCGTGCCACGGTCCCGGCCCGGGCACGTATGTCACGCTGCCGAGGACGCGGCCGCTCCCCGCCTCGATCGCGACGATGACCGGCACGTCAGCGGCGCGGGCGGCAACGTCCCGGAGCTCGTCGAAGTAGCCGTCCTCGGTCTCGCCGGCGGACCGGTAGGCCTCGACGGTCAGGGCGCCGATCGCCTCGAACTCGGCCGGCCCCGCCTCACGGATCGAGAAGGTGGCGGACTTCGGCATCGATCGCTCAGACCGCCCCGGCGTGCTCGGCGAGCTGGGATCGCAGGGCCTCCGGCTCGGTGACCGGGGCCTGGCAGGCGAACCCGCGACAGACGTAGGCCGTGGGTCGGCCGTTCCGCAGCGGCCGGTCGTGGAGCAGCGCGACCGCGCTGGCATCGGCGGCGCCGCCCGTCGCCGCGACGACGCGGGCCGGGGCATAGCCCTCGGACGCCTCGGCGATGAGTGCCCGCGTCGCCGGGTCGTCCAGCGGCCCGACCACCGCCACCTCGGCGATGTCGGACAGCGAGAGGTCGATGGCCTGGAGCCACTGGGCAAATGCCGTCGGGTAGCGCGCGGCAAGTGGGGTGATGGTGGTAAGGGCCCGCTCGGCGATCGTCCGGTAGCGGCCCTCGCCCGTCAGCGCTGCGAGTCGCAGCAGGACGAACGTGGCCATCGCGCTGCCCGATGGGGTCGCGTTGTCCTGGGGATCCTTCGGCCGGGTCACGAGCCGCTCGTGATCCGAGGCCGTGTCGAAGAAGCCGCCCTCCGGATCGCCGAACCGTTCGATGACCTGGTCGGCCAGGGACCGCGCGGTCACGAACCAGCGCTCGTCGAACGTCGCCTCGTACAGCGCGAGCAGGCCCTCGGCGAGGTCGGCGTAGTCCTCGAGGACGCCCTGGCCACTCGCCCGGCCGTCCTTCCACGAGCGTCCGAGCCGGCCGTCCGGGCCCTGCAGCCCGGTGAGGATCGCGCCCGCGGCCGCCGCCGCGGCCCCGGCATATCGCGAGGCGTCGGCGTCGTCCGATCCCCGGGTCAGGCGAGCGGCGTCGGCGAAGGCCCCGATCGCGAGGCCGTTCCAGGCCGCCAGGGCCTTGTCGTCACGGGCGGGCTGGGGCCGCGTCGCGCGAGCCGCGAGCAGGCGGACGCGGGCGTCCGCCAGCCGTCGATCCACCTCGGCCGGCTCGATCGAGAACGCCGTGGCGAGCTGCGACGTCGACCGGACGCGGGACAGGATCGTCGTCCCCTCCCAGTTGCCGGCATCGCCGACGCCGTACGCGGCGGCGAAGAGCGGCGTCCCGTCGCCGAGCACGGCCTCGACCGCAGCCAGCGTCCACGTGAACGTGCCGCCCTCGACCCCGTCGGTGTCGGCGTCCTGGCTCGCGGCGAACGCGTCGTCTGGCGTCCGCATCTCGCGGAGCAGGTACTCGAGGACGCCGGTCGCCACGTCGCGGTAGCGAGCCTCGCCGGTCAGGGCCCAGGCATGCAGGTAGAGGCGGGCCAGCTGGGCGTTGTCGTAAAGCATCTGCTCGAAGTGCGGCACGAGCCAGCGGGCGTCCGTCGCATAGCGGTGGAAGCCGCCGCCGAGCTGGTCGTGGATGCCACCGTCGGCCATCTCGTCGAGCGTGCGGCGAGCGATCGGCAGCCCGCGCGCGTCGCCGGCGGCAGCCCGCCGCAGGAGCAGCTCGATCGTCATGGGCTGGGGGAACTTCGGCGCTCCGCCCCAGCCACCGTGGGTCGAGTCGAACGTCCGCTCGAGGATCGTCAGCACGGCGTCGAGGAGACCCGGTGCCGGGGCCGCCTGGACGGCCGGTAGCCGATTGTTCGCGACGAGCGACGAGACGAGCTGGGCCCCCGTCTGCTCGAGCTCCGGCCGCTGGGTCTTCCAGGCGAGGTCGATGCCCTCGAGCAGCTGCCGGAACGACGGCAGCCCGTGGCGCGGCTCGTTCGGGAAATAGGTCCCGCCGTAGAACGGCCGCCCGTCGGGGGTCAGGAAGACCGACATCGGCCAGCCGCCACCCCCAGTCAACGCCTGGACCGCGCCCATGTAGACCTGGTCGAGGTCGGGCCGCTCCTCGCGATCGACCTTGATCGGGATGAAGTGGCTGTTCAGGAACTCCGCGGTCGCCTCGTCCTCGAACGACTCGCGCTCCATGACGTGGCACCAGTGGCAGGCCGCATAGCCGATCGACAGGAAGACCGGCCGATCGAGCAGCTTCGCCCGGGTGAGCGCCTCCGGGCTCCAGGGCCACCAGTCGACCGGGTTGTGAGCGTGCTGGAGCAGGTATGGGCTCGTCTCGTTCGCAAGCCGATTCGTGAACCGGGGCGCTGCCGCTGGGCTCGACATCCGCGTCGATCGTAGCCGCCATGCGTCCCGGCCGGCCCCGCCGCTAGGATCGAGCCGTGGACTACGGGATCGTGCTGCCGTCGATCGGCGACGACGCGTCGCGCGAAGGCATCCTCGCGGCGTGCGAGGCCGCCGAGCGGCACGGGTTCGGCAACGTCTGGGGCACCGACCACCTCCTCGTCGACCGCGGCGCCGCGGAGGACTACGGCCGGACGTACGAGATGGTCGCGCTGCTCGCCTGGGTCGCCGGGCGGTTCTCGAAGGTCCGTGTCGGGGCGAGCGTCTTCGTCGTGCCGTATCGGAACGCGGTCATCCTGGCGAAGGAGCTGGCGACGCTCGACGACCTCTCCGGCGGGCGGGTCATCGCCGGCTTCGGCGCCGGTTGGAACGAGGCCGAGTTCGCGAACCTCGGCATCCCGGGTCGGTACCACGAACGCGGCGCCTACCTCGAGGAGACGGTCGCGCTGTGCCGCCACCTCTGGTCGGGTTCGTCGGAGCCGTTCCACGGCGCGTTCCACTCGTTCGACGACTTCGTGTTCGGGCCGCCGCCAGCCCAGGGCGCGTCGCTCCCGATCTGGCTCGGCGGTCGCCACGTACGGGCGATCCGGCGTGCCGGGCGGCTCGCCGACGCGTACCACGCCTCGGCGTCGGCGCCGGCCTCGATCGGGACGCGGGTCCCGGCCATCCGGGCCGCCGCCGAGGCCGCCGGACGGCCGATGCCCCGCCTGTCAGGGCGCGTCCGGGTCGCGCTCGGCCAACCGGCCGAGAGCTACTACACGATGCACGGCTCGCCCGAAGCGGTCGCCGCCGAGATCCGGTCGTTCGCCGACGTGGGGGTGAGCCATCTCGCCCTGGCTTTCCCGTCGCGGGAGCCCGAGGCGCTCGATCGCGAGATCGACCGGTTCGTCGCCGAGGTGCTGCCGCTGGTCTAGTCGAGTGGCGGAAGCGCCTGCGCGTCCGTCTGGGCGGCCGCGAACAGGTCGCCGAGCCTGGCCACGCGCTCGACGATGGTCCGGATCGTCCAGCGGTCGCTGCGCAGGTCGGGATCGTCGAGCTCGTCCCAGGCGATCGGCGTCGAGACCGGCGCGCCGTCGGCGGGCCGCACCGAGTACGGCGCGACCAGCGTCTTGATGTAGGTGTTCTGGGTGTAGTCGAGGCGGGCCTTCCCGCCTCGCCGATCCTTCGACCACTCCCACGAGACGAGCTCCGGAACCGTGGCGCCGATCGCCCGCGACACCGCCTCGACCCAGTCGCTCGTCTCCCGGAACGAGTACATCGGCTCGACTGGGATCCAGACCTGGATGCCGCGCTTGCCGGTCGTCTTGGCGTAGCCGCGGACCGACAGGTGCCCGAGCGCCGTCCGGTAGAGCCGGGCCAGGGTCAGGGTCTCGTCCCAGGTCGTCCTCGACCCGGGATCGATGTCGATCAGGGCGAACGTGGGCCGCATCGGGTCCTCGAGGCGCGAGGTCCAGGCGTGCACCTCGAACGAAGCCTGGTTGCCCAGCCATGCCAGCGCGCCGACCCGGTCCGCGATGAGGTGCTCGTTCGCCTCGCGCTGCTCGACACCCACCTCCCGCCAGCGGCGGAGCCACGCCGGAGCCGTCGACGGGATGTCCTTCTGCCAGAACCCTGGGGCGTTCGGGCCGTTCGGGAAGCGCTGCAGGTTCAGCGGCCGCTCGGCCAGGTGGGCGAGCATCGTCGGCGCGATGCGCGTGAAGTAGCGGATGAGCTCGCGCTTCGTGATCGGGTCCGGGTCCGGAGCACGTGCCGGGAAGATCACCTTGTCGAGGTTGGTGAGCTTGAGCTCGAAGCCGCCGACGCTCCAGCTGCCTTCCGCGGGCATCGATGCCAGGGTCGCGAGCTCTTCGGGCGTGGCCGACCAGGCGAGCTCATGGGTGGGCGCCTCGGCAGGCTTCGAGCGGCCGCGCGAGGCGCGCGCTGCCCCCGGACCCTCGCCGGCCACGACCGGGCCTGGGCGTGCGTCGCTCTCCTCGCCTATCTCGTCGCCAACGGCCTCGACTGTCGCGGCCGCCCCAACCGGCCGCTCTCGGACGACCTCCGTCGACGGCTTGCCGCCCTCGTCGAGGCCCTTGTACGCCGCCTGCCGGACGATGCCGTCGCGGGTCCAGCCGCCGAGCTCGGCCCGGATGACGACCTTCGGGTTCGTCCAGACGACGGTCCTCAGCTCGCCGCCCCAACGGCCGCGGTAGTCCTTCGGAGGCGGTGGATCGAACGGGCTGTCGGGCGTCTCGAGGGGGGCGAGGAGCGCGCGGAGCTTCTTTCGCGTTGCGGCGGTGAAGCCGGACCCGACCTTCCCGGCGAATCGCAGCTTCGGCGTCCCGCCGTCGCCCTCGTAGACGCCGACGACCAGCGCCCCGAGCTCGGCTGCCGCGCCCTCGCCGGGCGTGTAGCCACCGACGACAAGCTCCTGCTCCGGCCGGATCTTGATCTTCAGCCACGACCGGCTGCGATGACCCGGCTCGTAGGTCGAGCGGCGATGCTTGGCGATGATCCCCTCGAGGCGCTGCGCCTGGGCCGCGTCGTAGAACTCGATCCCCTCCGCAAGGACGTGGTCGGCGAACCGGACCCGCCGATCCCCCGCCCGGATCACGGTCCGGAGGAGGGCCTTGCGATCCTCGAGCGGGACGCCCAGGAGCGACCTGCCATCGAGATGGAGCAGGTCGAAGACCTGGTACACGAGGCGGGTCGACGAGTTCGTCGTCAGCTCCTGCAGCAGGCTGAAGTCCGAGAGCCCGTCCTCGCCGATCGCGACGACCTCACCGTCGACGACGGCGTCGGTCGCATCGATCCACGTGGCCCGGGTCAGGAGGCCCGGGAAGTACGTCTCGCCGTCGTTGCCGTTCCTCGTGAAGATGCGGGCGGTGCCGTCGCGGACGACGGCTTCGATGCGGTAGCCGTCCCACTTGATCTCGAACAGCCAGTCCTCGTTCCGGAACGGCTTGTCGGTCAGGGTGGCCGCCATCGGCGGAATGAACTTCGGGAGCGGCGCGGCCTTGGCCGCGCTCAGGTCGATCTCGGCCGTGGCGGCCGGGGCGTGGCTGATCCAGATCGCGTCGCGGTCGGCCATGACCTCGTCGTTCGTGCGGCCCGTCTTCACGCTCTGCGGGAACTGCTCGGCGTCCCAGCCGTCGACCGCGTCGTCGTCGCGCTTGTGGATGAGCAGCCACTGGTCGCCGTCGTCGCCCTCGAAGGGCGCCGCTGCACCGCGGCGGCGAGCGCCCCGGCCGCTCGTGCGCACGATCGTGAAGCGCCCCCGGAGCTTGTCGCCACGGAGGGAGAACTTGACCTCACCGTCCTGGACCGCCTTCACGGGATCGGGCGTCTCCGCTTCGGGCTGCCACGTGCCCCAGTCCCAGACGATGACGTCGCCACCGCCGTACTCGGCCTTCGGGATGACGCCCTCGAAATCGAGGTATTCGATCGGATGGTCCTCCACGTGGACCGCCATCCGGCGCTGGGTCGGATCGAGCGTCGGGCCCTTCGGGACGGCCCACGAGGCGAGGATCCCGTCCATCTCGAGCCGGAAGTCGTAGTGGAGGCGGGTCGCGCGATGGCGCTGCACGACGAACCGTCCGCCGCGACCACCCGCCGCCTTCGGGCCGTCGGTGCGGCCGGCTGGCTCGGGCGTCTTCGCGAAGTCCCGCTTTCGCCGATATTCGTGGAGGGGCATCGACTCCAGTGTCGCCCGAATGCCGCTCGATTGCGCAACGGCGTTCCGGCCCGAGGCGCCGTCTACCATCGCCGCTCGTGCGGGGCTGCCTCGGCTTCCTCCTCTTCCTCGTCGTCGCGGTCGGGTTGCTGGGCTACGCCGTCGTGCAGTACGCCATCCCGGCCGTCGTGACCGCCGCGGTCCGCAGCTCGCCGCTGGCCCGCGGCCAGAACCTCACGGTCCAGGTCGACACGAGCCTCACCGGCGTCTTCCTCCATGGCTCCGTGGACCGGATCGCCATCGGCGGCGCCAACGTCACCGAGCCGAATGCGACAATCAGCCTGGTCGACATCACGCTTGCGGACGTCTCGATCCTGGATCGGACGTTCGCCTCGGCGACCGGCACGCTGACCGGCGTGAGCGTCGATCTCTCGGACGGGAGCCCGATCCAGCTGACGTCGGTGGCCGTCTCGGGCTCGTCGTCATCCCTGCAGACGGCGGTCGATCTCACCGCCGCGGAGGCATCGATCGCGCTGCGGGACCGGCTGCGGGCGGCCGGCATCCCGGCCGACTCCGTCCAGCTCGTCCGCGGCGGCGTGGACATCGTCGTCGCGGGACGGACGATCCCGGCTCGAGTCGTCGTCACGGCGGGATCGGTGAGCCTCGACGCCGGGCCACCCTACCCCGCGGTGACCGTGTTCAGCGCGCCAGCCGGCGGCGACTGGACGATCGGCTCGGTCGACGTCTCCGCGACCGGGATCCGGGTGACGGTGGCGATCAGCCTCGGCTAGCGGTCGTCGCGAGCGCCGCAGTCTCGCGAACTCGTCGAACGGCGTCGTGGACGCCGCCGCGCCATTCCGCGCCGTGACCGGGCAGGACCAGCTCCGCGGCGAGGTCCTCGATCCGCGACAGCGACGCGAGCGCCGTCACCGGGTCGGCGGTGAAGGGGGCGATCTGCGGGCCGACCTGGCCGGTCGTCACGGCGTACGTCGCCAGGGCATCGCCGACGCAGAGCGCGGCGTGGTCGCCGAAGTGGAGCGCGGCGCTCCCCGGCGTATGGCCGGGGACGAGGATCGCCCGGGGCGAGCCGGGGACATCGAGCGTCGCGCCGTCGCCGAAGGTATCGACCGAGGCGAGCTTCGGGACCCGGAGGCCGCCGTGGCGCATGGTCCACCACAGGAACGAGACCAGCGGCCGGACGCGCGACGGTCCGAGCCCTCGGGCCGGGTTGGCCACCTCCGACCTCGCGAGCGCGGCGTCGAGCTCATGCACCCAGACCGGGACGCCCGCGCGTCGGGCGAGCTCGGCGAAGCCGATGTGGTCCGAGTGGCCGTGCGTCAGCAGCACCGCCTTCACGTCGGCCAGCGAGCGGCCGATGCGGGTCAGCGCGGCTGGCAGGTCGCCCCAGTACGCGGGCACGCCGGCGTCGACGACCGTGATCGCCTCGCCGTCCACGAGGAGATAGCTGTTGACGATGTCATCGCCGAGGCGGAAGACCCTCGGACCGAGCTCGGTGATCACCCGCGACGCGCGGTCAGGCGCTCCGCCGCTTCCGTGCGGGACGCTCCGAAGCCGCCTCGTCCTCTGACTTGGCCGCGGACGGCTTGGCTGCCGCCGGCTTGGTCGTCACGCGGCCGGTCGCGGCCTTGCGGGCCTTTGCCTCGGCGACGGACATGGGCTTCTCGGCCTTGGAGTCGCGGGCATCGGTCGCGGCCCTCACGCTCGCCTGGAGCGCCGCCATCAGGTCGACGAGCTTCGTGCTCTCCGGCTGCTCCGGGGCCGCGACCGTCTCGCGGCCCTCGACCTTCGACTCGATGACCTGCATCAGGGCTTCGCGGTACTCGTCGTGGTACTGCGCCGGGTCGAACTCGCCGGTCATCGCCTCGATGAGCTGCTCGGCCATCCGCTTCTCGGCCGGCTTGAGCTCGGCCTCGTCCTTCGGGATGTCGAGCTCGCCGATGTCGCGGATCTCGTCCGGCCAGTACAAGGTCGAGAGCAGCATCGTGTGGTCGTACGGGTTCATCGCCGCGAGCGCCTCGCGGTCGCGGATGACGAACTTGCAGATCGCGGTGAGGCCTTTGTCCAGGAGGACCTCCCGGAGCAGCTGGAACGCCTTCCGGCCGATCTTGTCCGGCTCGATGTAGTAGGCCTGCTTCACGAACCGGGTCTGCGCCTCGGCGTTATCCGAGGGGACGAACTGCTCGATCTCGATCGAGCGGACGGTCTTCAGGGGCAGCTTCTCGAGATCCTCGTCGTCGATGACGACGTACTTGTCGGGCGCGTACTCGTAGCCCTTCACCGTCTCGTCGCGGCCGATGATCTTCTCATCCTCTGGGCAGTAGATCTTCATCTGGATCCGCGAGCTGTCGGTCGCGTGGAGCATGTTGAAGCTGATGCCGGCGCGCGACTCGGTCGCCACGTACAGCTTCACGGGGATCGTGACGAGGCCGAACTGGATGGCCCCCTTCCACATGGAGCGCGCCACGGGCTGACCTCTTTCGCTGCCACTCGCGATCTTCGCTACGCACGGGCTTTTCGCGGGCGGGACGCGACGATACCACCCGCCCGCAACGCAACCCCACGTAAGGCGCCGCCGAGGTGACGATGGCGAGCGCACTGGGGTGCGTGAGCCGAGTCGCGGAGGCGGCAACGCCGCGGGCGGCCCTGATCAGCGGGCCGACGCCATCGCGCGGTCCGCCTGATCCAGGCTCGCGACAACGACGGCGCGAAGCTTGTCGAGCGAGTTCGCGACGCCGGCCGAGGTCGTGCCGATGTTCGTGAGCTGGACCTTGAGCGAGCGGATGACCTCGAGCGCCTCGCGGATGGTCCTGAGCGATTCCGTGATCGCCATGAGGTCGAGCTCCGCCTCGGACTCGCGCAACGAGGCGAACGCGAGCAGTCGGGCGAGGCGAACCGCGGCCTGGAGCGTGGCCGGGTCCGGATCGGCCGGATCGAGCACGGCGTAGACGTCGCCGGCGCGGACGTCGAACGGGGCGATCCCCGCCGGTGCGTGCTCCGGCGTGAAGACGACGAGGCCCACCGCCGCGTCCCGGTTCGCCTTGGCCGCTCGCAGCTCGTCGCGGATCTCGCGGCCGGAGACGCCGCGGTTCTTGGCCTCGACGACGACGCGCAGCTCGCAGCCCGGCGTCTGCGCCGGGTTGAGCGTCAGGACGAAGTCGCCCTTCTTCGAGCGACCGGCGTCGCCGGCCTCAGTGCCGCAGCGCTCGAGGAGGTCGCCGGCGCCGCGAGCGAGGTGGCCGAGCAGCGTCTCGAGGAGATCCTCGAAGTCCGCGCCCTTCGCGGCGGACCTGGCCCGCTCGCCGGCGCGCGCCGCCTGGGCGGCCTCGAGCGCGGCGAGGCGCTCCTGGATGGCGGCGAAGCCCGACTCCATCTCGACCGCGAACTGGTGCAGTGGCGAGTTGAGGCGGGTCGGATCGAGCAGCTGGGCCAGCCGCGAGCCGTCGCCGTCGAAGTAGGTTCCGAGCATCGTTCCGATCCGACCGATCGCAGAGTCGCTTCGCTTCGGGTCGAACAGCTCGTCGACCATCGAACGCAGCTTGCCCCGGTCGCCGAGGAATGACTCGAGCGTGCGCGGCAACCGGCCGTCGCCGTCGGCGAAGTTCGATCGGAGGACGAGCTCGAGGGCCTGGGCCGCATGCTCGTTCGCGACGCGGTTCTGGTCGGCGAACCGGTCGAACTCGGCGCGCACCGCGTCCACGTTGATGGTGACGCCGACGCTCTGGATCGCGGTCAGCCCGATCCGGACCGCACGCTCGACGAGGATGGCGTGGTCGTCCATCGGCTGGGCCGCGAGCCACGCCGCCAGCGCGGCATCCGGCACGACCAGCTGCTCGACCACGATGCGCTCGGGTTCGACGCGGACGGCGGAACCGTGGCCGCTCGGGAAGGAGACGATGCGGGCTTCCATGTCGCGGAGGCTGGACGTGGGCCCTGACACGTTGTTTGTCACAACCGTCGGGCCTATCCGAGAATCCGGGGATGGGTCGATTGGTCTACGGGATGAACGTGTCGCTGGACGGGTACGTCGCGGATGCCGATGGTGGCCTCGAGTGGACGATCGTGGACGACGAGATCCACGGCTGGTGGAACGATCGGATCCGTGAGGCCGAGGCGTACCTCTATGGCCGGCGAATCTACGAGCTCATGGCGGCCCACTGGCCGACCGCCGAAGCCGATCCCGACGGGAATCCGACAACGCGCGAGTTCGGGCGGATCTGGACCGCGGCCCCGAAGATCGTCTTCTCGTCGACGCTCGAGGCCGTCGCCTGGAACAGCCGGCTCGAACGCTCCCGGATCGAGGATGTGATCGACCGGATCAGAACCGAGTTCAATGGCGATCTCGATGTCGCCGGGCCGACGCTCGCCGCGCCGCTCATTCGGCGCAACCAGATCGACGTCTACCACCTCGTCGTGCATCCGACGGTCCTCGGTGCCGGCCTGCCCTTCTTCCCCGACCTCGAGCGGCCGATCGGCCTCCGGCTCGTCGCGACCCGCAGGTTCGAATCGGGCGCGTTCTACCTCGGCTACGAGGCGATCCGCTGACGAGCCGGCCTCAGCTCCCGCGGTACGTCGTCAGCGAGTAGGGCGCCAGCAGGAGCGGGACGTGGTACGAGCGGGAGACGTCCTCGACCTGGAAGTCGACCGAGATCCGCCGGAAGAACGGCCCGTCGGGCCGGAGCTCGAGCCGATAGGTCCCCGGCGACATCGGCCGACCGAGCAGGTCGCGGACGCGCCCGCCGTCGTCGGTCAGCGCCTGGGTGAGTCGGATCGGCCGGTCGTCCTCGCCGAGCTTGTAGAGCGCCACTGGGACGCCCGCGGCGGGCTTGCCGCCCTCGGTGTCGAGGACGTGTGTCGAGATCGTCGGCGGCGTTCCGGCCTGGGCGTCGGGCACGTATCCTCCCGGGCATCATGGGACGACTGCGGATCCGCGTGGGCGACCTGCACTTTAGCGCCCGCTGGGAGCCCGCCGCGCCGGCGACGATCGAGGCGATCCGGCGGATGCTGCCGATCGACTCGAAGCTCATCCACTGCCGCTGGTCGGGCGAGTCGACCTGGATTCCGTACGGCGAGTTCCGGCCCGGGGTCGACCACGAGAACCACACCTCGCACCCCGCGCCGGGCCAGCTCGCGATGTATCCGGGCGGGATCAGCGAGTGCGAGATCTTCTTCCCGTATGGCGCCTGTACCACGTCGTCGAAGGTCGGCCAGCTCGCAGCCAACCACTTCGCGACGATCGAGCCCGACGACGGCTGGCAGGACCGCCTCCGCGAGGTCGGGCGCCGGGCGCTCTGGGACGGGGCGCAGCCGATCCGGATCGAAGAGGTCGATTGACCCGGCTCCTCGTCCGGGGCGGCACGCTCGTCACGGCCGGCGGCTCCCGTCGGGCCGACGTCCTCGTCGACGGCGAGGCGATCGAGGCGATCGAGCCCGACCTGTCGTCGATGGCGGCCGATGGCGCGGTCGCGAGCGTCGACGCAACCGGCCTCCTCGTCCTGCCGGGCGCGGTCGACGTCCACACCCACACCCGCGTCGCGAGCGATGCCGAGCCGGATCGCTTCTTCCAGGATTCGGTCGCGGCGGCGTTCGGCGGGACGACGACGTTCCTCGCCTTCAACAACCCCGGCACCGGCTCGTCGGCGGCCGTCCACCGCTCGATCCTGGCCGGCATCCGCGAGTTCCGGGACGGCACGGCGGACGATGCCGCGGTCGACTTCGGCCTGAGCCCGGCGATCCTCGGTGGGATGGACGACCCGATCGCCGAGCTGCCGGCGATGGTCGACGCGGGCGTCCCGACGGCGAAGGCGTTCATGGTGTTCGACTTCCGGCTCGACGACCGGCGCCTGTTCGAGGCGATGCAGGTCCTCGGCCGGCGTGGCGGAATGCTCCAGGTCCACTGCGAGGATCCGGTCCTCATCGACGCGGCCGTGGCCGATGCCCTCGCCCGCGGCGACACGGCTCCGCGATTCCATGCAGTGACTCGCTCGACGGAGGCCGAGGCCGTTGCGACCCATCGGGCGATGGCCTTCGCCCGCGCGGCCGAGGCGCCCGTCCACGTCGTTCACCTCTCGAGCGGGAGCGCGCTCCGGTACGTCCGTGAGGCGAAGGCGAGCGGCGTCCGGGCCCATGCGGAGACCTGTCCGCACTATCTCGCCCTCACCGACGCGCGCTACAACTCGCCCGACGTCGAGGCGGTGGCCGAATGCGTGATCTCGCCACCCCTCCGCCCGCGGGCCGATCAGGTCGCTCTCTGGGAGGGCCTCGCCCGGGGCGATCTCGAACTGATCGCGACCGACCACGTCCCGGACCGGAAGGCCGTCGAGAAGGCCGGCGCGGCCCGGGGCGTGCCGTTCGACCAGATCTCGAACGGCGCCCCCGGGATCGAGACGCTCCTCTCCATCGCTTACTCCGAGGGCGTGGCCAAGGGGCGCGTGTCGATCGAGCGCCTCGTCGACCTTCTGGCGACGACGCCCGCGCGCCTCTTCGGGCTGCGCGGGAAGGGCGCGCTCGAGGCGGGTCGCGACGCGGACATCGTCCTCTTCGATCCGGCCGCCCGCCGGACCCTTCGCGCGTCCGACCTCCACCACACGAGCGACTACACCCCGTACGAGGGATTCGAGCTGACCGGGGCCGTCCGATCCGTCTTCGTCCGCGGCCGCCCGATCGTCCGCGACGGCGCCTTCGTCGGCGAGCGCGGCTTCGGCCGCTTCGTCGAGCGAGGTCCGCTCGAGGCCTGAGCGATCCGCCGCGCGCCGGAACCCGGTCGCAAGACGGCTCAACCCAGGAGCGGGTACGCCCCCAGCGTCAGGAAGTCCACGAACTCGTCGTCGAGGACGAGTTGATCGAGGAGGTCGGCGGCGTCGGCGAGATGCCCCTTCGCCCGTCCGCCGAGGAGGGCCAGCTCCTCGGCCCGCGTCGCAAGGTACCGATCGCGGCCGAACGTCGAGCCGTCGTCGAGCCTGGCGCCGGCCGTTCGCCACTGCCACAGCTGCGACCGCGAGATCTCGGCCGTGGCCGCGTCCTCCATCAGGTTGTTGATCGCGGCCGCGCCGTTGCCACCGAGCCAGGCGTCGAGGTACTGCAGCCCGACGTTGACGTTCAGTCGAACGCCGGCGTCGGTGACCCGGCCGCCCTCGACCCGAAGGTCGAGGAGCGCCGCCGCATCGCCCGGCACCTCGGCCGCGAGGGGCGCCTCGGAGCGGCGCGCCGCCAGCTGGTTCGGGGCTGAGCCCAGCACGCCGTCGAACACTTCGGTCGCCAGCGCTACGAGGTCGGGATGGGCGACCCACGTCCCGTCGAAGCCGTCGTGGGACTCGCGCTCCTTGTCCTCGCGGACCTTGCGCATCGCGGTCTCGGTGACCTCGGGATCGCGCCGATTCGGGATGAAGGCGGCCATCCCACCCATCGCCGGCGCGCGGCGGCGGTGGCAGGTCAGGACGAGCCGCTCCGTGTAGGCCCGCATGAACGGCACCGTCATGGTGACCTGGCCGCGGTCCGGCAGGACGCGCGTCGGGTCGTGCCGGCCGCGGAACGTCTTGATCGTCGAGAAGAGGTAGTCCCAGCGGCCGGCGTTGAGCCCGGACGAGTGCTCGCGGAGCTCGAACAGGATCTCCTCCATCTCGAACGCGGCCGGCAGCGTCTCGATGAGGACCGTCGCCCGGATCGTGCCCCGGGGGATCCCGAGCGCGTCCTGGGCCCACAGGAACACGTCGTTCCAGAGCCGCGCCTCGACGTGCGACTGGAGCTTCGGCAGGTAGAGGTACGGCGCCGTGCCGCGGGCCACGCGCTCCTGGGCGTTGTGGAAGAGGTACAGGCCGGCGTCGAAGAGGCTCCCCGACATCGGCTCTCCGTCGACCCGGATGTGCGCCTCGGGCAGGTGCCAGCCGCGTGGCCGCACGAGCAGCTGCGCGACACGCTCGCCGAGCCGGTACGTCTTGCCCTCCGCCGACCGGAACGCGAGCCGGTGGCGGACTGCGTCGATCAGCGCGGCCTGGCCACCCACGAGGTTCGCCCACGTCGGCGAGAGCGCATCCTCGAAGTCGGCCATGAAGCAGCGGGCGCCCGAGTTCAGGGCGTTGATGACCATCTTCGGCTCGGCGGGACCGGTGATCTCGACCCGTCGGTCGAGGAGGTCGGGCGGCGTCTCGGCGACTCGCCATGACGGATCGAGCCGGACCTCGGCCCGCTCCGCGAGGAGCCCGAGCCGGGCGCCGGCATCGATCTCCGCCTGGCGCGCGACGCGCCGGCCGAGGATGAGCCGCCGGTCGTCGCGGAACCGCCGCTCGAGAGCGGCCAGGAACGCCAGCGCTGCGTCGGTCAGGACGGCCTCGGAGCCGTCGACCACGGGTCCGACGACCTCGACGCCGGCCGGTCGGCCCGTCGCCCAGGCCATTGGGTCAGGCGTGGCGGCGGACCGTCGCGTCGATCAGGCCGTGCGGCTCGGTGGTCGCGACGAAGACCTCGCCGCGGTTCTCGAGCCCGAACGGGCCGAGGTCGACCTGCCAGTGGTGGAGGTTCGGGAGGACCATCCGGACCCAGTCGATCGCCGGATCGGCATCGAGGATGGCGGTGGCCATGATCCAGATCGAGGTCTGGACCGATGGGCTCACGTGGGTCGCGAAGGATGCCAGCAGGCGCCCGAGCGCCCGCTCGTGCGCGACGTCGAAGTCGAAGCCGCCAGAAGCGGCTGCTTCTCCGTAGCCCCAGGTCGCGGTGACCTTCGTGGCCATCAGTCGGTCCTCGGTCTCGGCCAGGGTCGTGTACTCGTCCCGCTCGAACCCGACGAACGCCGACTTCGACGTCTTCAGGACGGTGAGGTCCTCGACGCCGGCCTCGACGCTCACCGCGTCGCCGCTCGCCGATACGACCGCGAGCCGGGTGCATTGGCCGGACCGCACGAAGGCGTCCGGGGCGGGCATCCCGTCGACACCCACGCGCTCCCAGCCATGCTGTCGGACGGTCACGACGGCCCGGCTCACCTGCTCATGGCCCGCGAAGTGGCGGGCGAGGTCGAGCCCGAACGCCTCGGGCGACGTCGTCAGGCGGTCCCTGGCGAAGGCGTAGACGGTGTTCTTCATCGTGTCGGTGGCGATGACCTCGCGGTTGTCGCCGGACACGTGCGCGGCCTCGAACCGACCCTCGAGCCCGACGTCGACCGTGAGGTCCCGGAGGTCGTGGATCCCCGACTCGTGGCGGCGCACGGTCACGAGGCGGATGCGCGACTTGCCGTAGCGGTTCTCGCCGAGCTCGTAGGTCACGGGCGGCTCCTGGCGGTCGGTGGCGGAGCGGTCAGCGGGCGGTCCCCGAGCGGGCGATCGCGATGTCGATGACGGCGTCGATCCCCCGGCGGAGCTCGTGCTCGCGCGACTGGGCCATGGCCAGCTCGAGCTCGGGAACCAGGGCCTCGAGCGGGCGGCCGGCGACGAAGACACAGTACCGGAACCCGAACCAGTCCTCGTACGCCGCGTTGAGGCGGGCGAGCTTCGCCCGAGTGCTGTCGCCGTCGTCGGTGCCCCCGGCGCGAGGCCCGGCCGGCGCGGTCGGCGCGGTCGGCGTGAGCCCGGCGGGCCGGGCGGCGCCCGCGGAGGCCGCGCTGCCCCACGTCGGCCGCTCGCCGGGCGGCGCCGGGGCGGGCGACCGCTGGACCCGGTCGGCCAGCGGCGTCGAGCTGGGTCGGTCGTAGCCCTGCTCCCCGAACGACATCGAGCTGACCGACTCGGGCGGCGCCCCGAGCCGGGGGTGGGCGTTGAGGAGCTCGAGCTGGTCGGCCTCGGGCATCGCCTGGGCGACGGTCCGGGCCCGCGACAACAGGTTCCACCAGGAGCCGTAGGGCCGGTCGCCGGCGAGACGGGCGAGGAAGCCCGGAGCACCCTCGAACAGCGGCGCGACGGCCTCGACGAAGCCGGCCGCCGGCAGCGCGTCGAGCTCCTCGATCGGCATCGCCGTGTAGGTCATCGGCGCCCCCCGGCCGGCGTCACCAGCCGCCGGCCTCGCGGATCAGCCGATGGAGGACGCGCCCGGCCACGGTCCGGCGGTAGTCGGCGGTCGAGCGGACGTCGTCGATCGGCTCGATCTCGGACGCGAGCGTCTCGGCGGCGCGATCCGCGACCTCCGGGACGGGCAGCGCCCCCTCGAGCACGGCCTCGGTGGCGCGGGCACGAACCGGCGTGGCCGCCACGGAGCCGAGGGCGACGCGGACGTCGGCGAGGCCGCGGGGCCCGTCGTCGCGCCAGGCGGTCGCGATCACGACCTTGCTGATCGCCTGGGCCCGCCGCGTGCCGACCTTCCGGAACGCGAGCTCCCGGCCCTTCGGCAGCGGGAACGTCACGTGGAGGATCAGCTCGTCGGCAGCGAGCGCGGTCGTGCGGTAGCCGGTGAAGAACTCCCCGGCGGGCACCTCGCGCTCCCCGCGCTGGCCGCCCACCAGGATGGTGGCATCCGCGGCGAGGAGGATCGGCAGGGTGTCCCCGGCCGGCGAGGCGTTGGCGATGTTGCCGCCGAGCGTGCCGCGGTTCTGGATCTGGACCGCGCCGACGGTGGCCGCCGCCTCGACGAGGGCCGGCAGGTGGGCCTGGACGAGGGCGCTGCGGCGGATCTCGGTGTACGTCGTCCGGGAGCCGAGGACGAGCGCGCCCGCCTCGAGCGAGATGCCCTTCAGCGCCTCGACCCGCGACAGGTCGAGCATCCGGTCCGGGGGCGGCCCGATCTCGCCCGTGATGCGGACCATGAGGTCCGTGCCACCGGCGATCGGCGTGCTGCCGCCGCGGGCCAGCAGCTCGTAGGCCTCGAACAGGTGGCGCGGCAGGTCGATCGGCGGCTCGACCGGCATCGGCTGGACCTCAACCCCGATCGGCGCGGTCGCGCCCGCGCCGGCGGAGGAGCAGAACGAGCGCGGCGAGGAGCGCGAAGCCGCCGAGGATCTGGCGCGGCGTCAAGGCGATCCCGAGTTCGAGGTCGGACCCGGCGTCGGCTCGTCGGCGGGCCGGCTCACCCTCGGGGTTCCTGGCGGCGTCGTCGGGAGCCATCAGGCGGCGGGACCGGCGACCAGGGCGATCGCCTCGATGATCTTCGTGTAGCCGGTGCAGCGGCACAGGTTGCCGGCGATCGCCTCGCGGATCGATCCGTCGTCGGACGTGCCGCCCCCGTCCAGGTAGGCCCGGGCCGCCATGAGCATGCCGGGCGTGCAGATCCCGCACTGGGCGCCGCCCGTGTCGAGGAACGCCTCCTGCAGGGCGTCGAGCCCGCCTCGCTCGCGGGCCGCCAGGGACAGTCCCTCGACGGTTCGGACGATGCGGCCCTCGACCTGGCAGATCGGGACGAGGCACGCGTCGACGACCTGGCCGTCCAGCAGGACGGAGCAGGCGCCGCACTCCCCTTCCCCGCAGCCCTCCTTCGTGCCGGTCAGCCCGAGGTCCTCGCGGAGGACGTCGAGGAGGCGACGGCTGCCGGCGGCCTCGACCTCGGCCGGCGCGCCGTTCACCAGGAATCGGAAGCCGCTCACCCTCGGTTCGTCCTCATGCCGCTGCCCGCCGGCCGGCGTCGGGGTCTTCCTTCGGCCAGGGCGCGGGCGACGGGGCCGTGCCGGCCATGGCCGCGAGGATCCTCTCCGGTGACGCGGGCAGGTCGGTGATCCAGACCCCGACCGCGTCGGCGATCGCGGCGACCACCGCCGGCGCGCCGACGTCCATCGGCAGCTCGCCGACGCCCTTCGCCCCGTGCGGCGCGCCGCTGAACGGCGCCTCGACGAGAACGGTCCGGATCGAGGGCGCATCGAGCGCGGTCGGGATCAGGTACGTCGCCAGCCGGTCGTTCAGATAGCGGCCGTCGCGGAGCTTGATCTCCTCGATCGTCGCGTAGCCGACGGCCTGGAGCGTCCCGCCCTCGACCTGGCCCTCGCACAGGATCGGGTGGATGACCTTGCCGACGTCGTCGACGGCGAGGACCTCGCGAACCGTCACCTCGGCGGTGTCGAGGTCGACCTCCACGCTCGCCACGGCCGCCGCCCAGCCGAAGGCCGGATACGCATCTCCGCGATAGGTCTCGTCGTCGAAGGTCACGTTCGGGGAGGGCTCGAAGTGCTGGTCGATCCGGATCGGCCCCCGGGCAGCGGCGACCTCGCGATACGCCTCGGCGAAGGCCCGGCCACCCGAGCCCTCCGCGACCGTCGCCTTCAGCCGTCGCGCGGCTTCGATGCACAGCCCGCCGACCACCATTGCCGTCCGGCTCGCGACCGTCGGCCCCGAGTCCGGCACCTCGGCCGTGTCCTGGGGTGCCACCTCGACGGCATCGATCGGGACCCCGAGCTCGGCCGAGACCAGCATCGGGAAGATGGTCTTCGTGCCCTGGCCCATCTCGGTCGAGGCGATGAGCACGCGGATGCGCGCGTCGGAGGTGAGCTCGATCGAGGCCACCGAGGCGAGATGGACCTCGCCCGAACCGGTGAAGCCCGCGCCGTGCCAGGCCAGCGCCAGTCCGACCCCGTAGGCGACGCGGTCCTGTCCGGTGAGCAGCGGTCCGGCGGGCAACGCGCCCGAGCCGAGCCGCGTCCCGCGCTCGAGGGCCGTCTCGTCCCGGATCCGCTCGAAGCCGGAGCCCTCGACCGCGAGCCGGAGGACCTCCTCGCCGGCGACGCTCTCCTGCAGGACCTGGCCGGTCGGGGTCGTATCGCCGATCGCATAGACGTTCCGGGCCCGGATCTCGGCCGGGCTCATGCCTAGCTGCTCGGCCAGCCGGTTCATCTGGGTCTCGGCCGCGAACTCGGTCTGCGGCGCACCGAAGCCGCGGAACGCGCCGTTCGGCGGCGTGTTCGTGCGGGTCGCCCGGGCCCGGATCCGGACGTTCGGGCAGCGATACGGCCCGCCGGCATGCAGCGCGCCACGGGAGAGCACGACCGGCGTGAGCGTGCAGTACGCCCCGCCGTCCATGATCACCTCGATGTCCTGGGCGACGAGGCGCCCGTCGCGGGTGACGCCCGTGCGGTGCCGCACGATCGCCGGGTGGCGCTTCGTCGTCGCCGAGATGTCCTCGTGCCGGTCGTAGATCATCCGGACCGGCCGACCAGCCTTCGCCGCCAGCAGGGCGGCGTGGATCCCGATGACCGTCGGGTACTCCTCCTTGCCGCCGAACGCGCCGCCGGTCTCGGCCTGGACCACACGTGCCTGCTTCGCGGTGAGGCCGAGCGACCGCATCAGCCCGCGGTGGACGTAGTACGGGCACTGCAGCGAGCCGTGGACGGCGAGCTCGCCGGCCTCGCCGGGCACGGCGATCATCGCCTGGCCCTCGATGTAGAGCTGCTCCTGGTGGCCGACCCGGTACTCCCCCTCGAGCACGATGTGGGCCTCGGCGAAGCCGGCCTGGAGATCGCCGGTCGAGATGTCGTAGTGGGCGAAGACGTGATCCGAGGCCTCCGGGTCGAGGACCGGTGCGAGGGGCTCGGTCACGACCCTGACCGCGGCCTTCATCCGCCGGAGCGTCGCCTTGTCGGGCGCCGCGATGAGGGCCAGCGGCTCCGCGTGGTGGCGGATCTCGCCGCCGATCGGGACGAGGACGGGCTGGTCGTCCTGGATGCCGCTGACGACGTTCTCGCCCGGGATGTCGGCCGCCGTCACCAGCACGACCTTCGACCAGTCGAGCATCGGGTCGGGCTCGATCGCGACGAGCCTGGCGCGGGCCTCGGTCGAGCGGATCGTCGCACCGTACCAGGCCCCGGGGAAGACGAGGTCGTCGGCATACTTTGCGGCGCCGGTGAGCTTCGCGGGACCCTCCCGTCGGAGCGGCAGCCCACGAGCGCGACCCGTCGTCACCTCGCCCGGGGCGACGACGAGCGCGGTGGCGGCGCCGATCTCGACGTCCGGCGTCACGGTCCGCGTCGGCATCTCGGCGTCAGGCCTCCCTTCCCGCGACCAGCGTCGACTCGCCGGGAGCCTACCAAGTTCGAGCGCTCAGGCGTCGAGGCGCCCGCCACCCGGGAGGTGGACGTGGATCGTGTACTCGAAGATGTCGGCAAAGCCGAGACGCAGGTAGACCCGATGGCCCAGCTCGGTCGACTGGAGGGTCGCGATGCGGTAGCCGAGATCCCGTCCTGTGGCCAGCGCGGTGTGGGTCATGGCGCCGCCATAGCCGTGGCCTCGATGCTCGACGAGGGTCGCGACGGCGTAGATCCCCGCGCTGCCACCCGCGAGCGAGAGCCGGACCGTCGCGACCGGCTGGCCGCCGACGTAGCCGACGAGGCGCATCGGCGCGGGCTGGCGTGCCAGCTCCGGGACGACATGGGCGATCCGGCGCTCGATCGTCTCGGGCGTGTACATCGGCGGCGCGCCCGGCGCCACCGGCTCGGCCGACAGGACCGCCATGTAGTCGCGGTAGCCCGCCTCGTCGACGACGCCCCGGATCTCGAGGTCGGCCGCCTCGCGCGGCGCCGCGAGGTTCGCCAGGTCCATCGCCATGGCCGGCCCCGTGCCGACCGGGGACACGTGCGCCCGCTCGAGCCGCTCGCCGAGGTCGGCGGGCCCGTGGAACGGCGATCGCCACCAGACGAACGGGCTCGGCAGGGCGTCGTACGTCGCGACGATCTCGGCGATCCGGGCATCGGCATGCGCCGGATCGAAGTTCGCCGAGGCGACCGTGTTCGCGAACAGATCCATCGGGTCGCCGACGGCCCACGCCGCGTCGGGGTCGAGGTGGCTCGTGTGCGGGCGCTCCCCGGCGATGACGCGCGTCGCGATCGAATCCGCCTCGATCGCGGCGCGGAACCCTTCCGGGGAGACATCTTCGAGCGGCGGCGCGATCACCGGTCCCGCCGGTCGGTCAGTCGCGGCCATGCCGGAGTCCTCGGCCGGGCGTCGCGCCCGTGGTCAGGACGCCCTCCACGACGGGTGTCCCGTTCACGAGCACGATCTCGATCCCGCAGGCGAGCTCGCGCGGGTGGTCGTAGCTGGCGTCGGATCGGACGGCCCGCGGATTGAACACGACGAGGTCGGCGGCGAGCCCGTCCGCGATCCGGCCGCGGGTCGTCAGGCCGAGCCTGGCAGCCGGCATCGAGGTCATCTTCGCGATGGCCGCCTCGAGGCCGAGGAGGCCCTCGTCCCGAACGAACTGGCCGAGGATCCTCGGATACGAGCCGTAGGTTCGCGGGCTGGGCTTGTCGCCCAGAAACGTCGAGTCGGTGCCGACCATCGAGATGGGGTGCTGGTAGAAGCGCCGGATGCCGTCGGCGTGCGGCCCGGGCGTGACCTGGTTGATCCGCAGGCTTTCCGAGAGGAGCAGGTCGCACACGACGTCGACGGCGTCCAGACCCAGCTCGCCCGAGATCTCGCCGACCGTCCGCGCCTCCCAGCGGAGGTTCTCCGGGCTGGCGAAGTAGCCGAGGCGGATGTCGGCGAGGCCCCCGGCGCCGGCATACAGCTGCCCGCGCTCGCGCAGCTCGCCGCGAATCCGGTCTCGCACGGCTCGATCGGCGAGGCGTTCCTTCGTCGGCGTCGGGCCGCCGGCCTGGACCCAGGTCGGCAGCGTGATCAGGAGCCGGGTGCTGGCCCACTCGTAGGGATAGGCGTCGAACGTGACGTCGAGACCCTCGGACCGGGCGTCGTCGACGAGCCCGAGCATCTGCTCGGGCGTTCCGGGGAACGTGGCCCTGTGGTAGAAGTGGGTGATGTGGGCCGGCGACTCGCCCCGCCGGCCGATCTCGATCGCCTCCCGGAACGGGTCGAGGAAGCGGTCGCCGAGCGTGTACCGGACGTGGGTGTGGTAGAAGCCACCGTGCTTCGCCGACACGCCGGCAAGCGCGGCGAGCTCCTCGGTGGTGGCGTAGGCCCCGGGCGGGTAGTCGAGCCCCGACGAGAGCCCGAACGCCCCCTCGTCCATCGCCTCTACGAGCATCGAACGCATCGACCGGATCGCGGCGTCATCGGCCGCCACCTCGTCCCAGCCCAGTGCGGCGAGGCGCAGCGCCGAGTTGCCGACGACGAACGCGATGTTCGGGCCGACACCCCGGTCGAACCGGCCGAGGTACGACTCGACCGTGTCCCAGTCGTAGTCGATGTCCGGGTGGCCATCGAGCCCGGCGTTCATCTCGACCAGCTCGGCCAGGGTCGCGGCGTCGCGCATGGGCGCGTACGACAGCCCGTCGACGCCGATGACCTCGGTCGTGACGCCCTGCCGGACCTTCGGCTCGTGGACCGGGTCGGCCAGGATCATCAAGCCCGAGTGGCTGTGGAGGTCGATGAAGCCCGGAGCGACGACCTTGTCGGTCGCGTCGACGACCCGCACCGCGACCTCGGTCGCGGCGGCGATCTCGGCGGCGTCACGCAGGACGACGAGGGTCGGTTCCGAGCTCGCGTCGCCCGGCGTCGCGATGCCGACCGCGCCCGCGAAGCCGGGGGCGCCCGTGCCGTCGACGATCGTGCCGCCGGCGATCAGCAGGTCGAGCGGTCGCACGCTCAGATGCTAGCGTTCCGCCGGTGACCGCCCCGCCCAGCCAGGGTCCATTGGCGCTCCGCGGGACCGTCCTCACGCCACTGTTGGATGGCGGGACGCGGCACATCGCCGATGGTGTCGTCGAGGTCGATGCGGCCGGCCGGTTGGAGGCCGTCCGGGAGGCGACGGCCGCGGACGACGGGAGCGCGCTCCTGGATCTCCGGCCAATGGTGCTGCTTCCCGGCATGGTCGATCTGCATGCACACCTGCCGCAGCTGCCCAACGCGGGACTCGGCTTCGGACTCGACCTGCTCAGCTGGCTCGAGCGCTACACGTTCCCGCTTGAGCGCCGGTTCGATGATGCCGACGCCGCCGCTCGCCTGGCGCCGGCCGCGTTCCGGGCCTTCGCGGCGGCGGGCACGACGACAGTCCTGGCCTACGGAGCGGTGTTCAAGGCCTCGATGGACGGGGCGTTCGAGGCCGCCGAGGCGCATGGCATCCGGGCGATCCTCGGCAAGGTGATGATGGATCGCTTCACCTACGACGAGCGGATGATCCCGGGCCAGATCCTCGAGCGCTCGATGCGCGAGACCGAGGAGCTGTGCGCCCGTTGGCACGGCGTCGACGCCGATCGCCTCGGCTACGCGGTCACGCCGCGGTTCGCGGTCACGTGCACGGCCGAGCTGCTCCGCGACTCCGCCGCCCTCGCCGCGCGGACGGGCGCCTGGTGGCAGACGCACGTGTCCGAGGACGTCGGCGAGATCGAGGCCGTGCACGAGCTGTTCCCCGAGTCCCTCGACTACGTCGACGTCTACGACCGGGCCGGCGGCCTCGGGCCGCGAACCGTCCTGGCCCACGCGATCCACCTGACCGATCGGGAGATCGAGCGACTCGTCGAGACCGACACGCGGATCGCCCACTGCCCGGCATCGAACCTGTTCCTGGCGTCGGGGGTGATGCCGCTCGCCCGTTACCTAGAAGCCGGCCTCCGGATCGGGCTCGGCTCGGACGTGGCCGGCGGTCCCGACGCGTCGATCTTCTCGGTGATGCGCGTCGGCGCCTACGCCCAGACGGTCCGGATGGTCGTCAGCGGCGATGCCCGCCCCAGGCTCGGGCCGCTCGACTGGCTGCGGATGGGCTCGCTCGACGGCGCCCGGGCGCTCGGGCTCGAGGACCGGATCGGCTCGCTCGAACCCGGCAAGGAGGCCGACGTGATCGCCGTGGATCCGCGCCTGACGACGGCCCTGCGGGAGCTCGACTACGAGCCGACGGAGGTGGACCCGGCCGACGTCATGAGCCGGCTGATCTTCCGGTCCCACCCGGACATGGTCAGGGCCGCGTGGGTCCGGGGTCGGCGCCTCGAGGGACCGCCAGGCTTCTAGGAACTCGGCGTGGCGGCGGAACGGCTCGGGTGCGGCCCGCGGGCTACTTCCGCTTCGTGCGGAACTGGTTCAGGTGGGTCGTCCAGTCGGAGCTGCCGCTCGCGTTCGTGGCACAGCTGCCATGCCAGCCGCAGACGCAGGTGATGGTCTGCTCGCGGTGCTTGTACTCGTCGATCACGTGGCGCAGCGGCTCGGGCTCGCCGTTGCGGGCTGCCGGACGAGACAGGGAAAGCGGTCTGCCGTTCACGAGGACTCCTGGGCACTTGGGTCCGCGCTGGGGGGACACGCGGCGGGCCACGCGTGGGGCCACTGATTCTCTCAGATAACGACCCGGGCTGCCAGCCGCGGTCGGGGTGTCCCTCCGGCCAGAGCCACGCTCAGAGGACGCGGCCGGGGTTGAGGATCCCGAGTGGGTCCAGCGCGGCCTTGATCGCCCGCATCACCGCCACGGTCGCCTCGCCCCGCTGGATCGGCAGCCACTCCCGGCGCGCCGCGCCGATCCCATGCTCGGCCGTCACCGTCCCGCCCATGGCCAGCGCGGCCCGGAAGATGTCGTCACGGACCTCGTGCGTCAGCTGGCTCGCGTCGGGGTCATCACGGTCGAAGATGAGGTTCGGATGGAGGTTGCCGTCGCCGGCGTGGCCGAACGTCGCCACGCGGACGTCGTGCTCGCGACCGATCCGTTCGATCGCGCGCAGGAGGTCCGGCACCCGCGCCCGAGGCACGCCGACGTCCTCCATCCGCACGGTCCCCTGCCGCTCCAGGGCGCGGAGGGCGAGCCGGCGGGCCTGGCGCAGCCAATCCGCCTCGGTCGCGTCGGCGGCCCGGACCTGCGAGGTCGCGCCCGCTTCCTGGCAGGTCCGCTCGGCGAGGTCGAGCTCGTCCCCGGCCGCGGCGCCCGGCGCGTCCGACTCGACGAGGAGGAGCGCCGCGGCCTCGCGGTCGAGCCCGAGATGGTGGACGTCGTCGACGGCGCGGATCGTCACCTGGTCCATGAGCTCGAGGGTCACCGGCACGAGCCCGCTCCGGGTGATCGCGGCGACGGCCTCGCCGGCCCCGTCGAGGGTCGGGAAGAAGGCCAGCATCGTCGACCGCGGACCGGGCAATGGCCGCAACCTGAGGGTGGCCTCCGTGATGACGCCGAGCGTGCCCTGCGACCCGACGAAGAGATGCGTCAGGCCGTAGCCGGCGGTGTCCTTGACGTTCCGGCCGCCGGTTCGAATGACCCGACCATCGGCGAGGACGACCTCGAGGCCCAGCACCCAGTCGCGTGTCTGGCCGTACTTCACGCAGCACAGGCCGCCGGCGTTCGTCCCGAGGTTCCCGCCGATCGAGCAGCTCTCGTAGCTCGCCGGGTCCGGCGGGTAGAAGAGCCCGCGCTTCGCCACCTCGGCCTTGAGCGTGGCGTTAATCACGCCCGGCTGGGTGACGACGCACAGGTTGTCGGGGTCGATCTCGAGGATCCGGTCCATCCGGGTCAGGGCGATCGTCAGGGCGCCGTCGATGCCGGCCGCGCCACCGCTCAGGCCCGTTCCGGCGCCCCTCGGGACGACCGGGACGCGGTGGGCGGAGGCGAGTTGCAGCAGGGCGCTGACCTCGGCGGTCGTCGCCGGCAGCGCGACCGCGGCCGGCAGCCCGGCGGTCAGGTAGGCGGTCTCGTCGAGGCGGTATGTCTCGCGGTCGACCTCGTCGGTCAGGAGCCGGACGCCAGGCAGCTCGACCCGGATCGCGTCGACGAGCGCCGCGGCCCGGTTCGTCTCGACCGTCACCCGGCGAGCCGCTCCACCTCGGGCGACTCGAGTGCGCCGATCCGCCGGTCGGCGGCCAGCGCCTGTGGCATCTGCCGGAACGACCGCGGCAGGATCAGCCGCCACGCCCGCCACGTGCCGACCAGCCAGGCCGACACGGCCCGCTCCCGCCAGCCCCAGCGCAGCCCGTAGCCCTCGCGAAGGCGGTCCGGCAGGAGGCCGATGGCCGGCCACATGAGCCACTCGTAGGCACCGGCCGGGATCGTGTCGAGCCAGGCGGCGAGCCGGCCGGCGGCGTCGCCGAGCCCGAGCGGGACCGCTGGGCCGAGCGGCGGCCGGAGGATCGAGCTGGCCAGATCGCGAGCCGTGTCGCCGATAACGATCGGGCCGCCCGGTCCGAGCATCGAGGCGAGGTAGGCCTCGAACGCGTCGATGTCCTCGGGCAGCAGATCCGACGGGATCCCGAAGGCCCGGCCCGCGGGCTTGGTCTCCTCGTAGTAGCGGGCCCGACGCGTCCACGACAGCGGCTCGATCCAGGCCTCGTAGGCGGCGATCGTCGAGTCGACGAGCGTGGCGTGGACCCAGAGCGAGAGCTCGGGATCGCGCGCCTCGTAGCGGGATCCGTGGCGTTCCCGCGCACTCGGGTCCCGGATCTCGCCGCCGATCTCGCGGTGGAGCTGGTTCAGCCGCCGGATCTCGCCCCGCGCGACGGTCGCGGTGCCATACACGATCCGAAGGTAGGACCGCAGCGTCGCGGCGAGCCGCGACCAGGGATCCGAGCGGAAGTCGGAGTGCTCGGCGACGCCCTCGGCGACGAGCGGATGGGCGATCTGGAGGAGCAGCGCCCGAGGGCCGGCACCGAGCAGGAGCATCGACTCGCGGTTCAGCCGCCAGGCCTCGCTGCCGGGCCCGTAGAGGCCCCCGTCGACGATCGACACCGGAGGCGCGCTCGGCCTATCGATCGCCGGGCCGCCTCCCGACGACCCACCACGCGGCCGGAAAGAGGGCCGCCGCGAGGGCGAGCTTCAGGACGTCGCCGACGAGGAACGGGGTCAGGCCCTCGCTGATCGTCGTCGGGGCGTCGAGGTGCGCCTGGTACGCCAGCCACGGCAGGCCGAAGAGGTAGATGACGACGTTGCCGATCAGCATCGCGCCCACCGAGCCGAGGAGGTTGCGGTCCCAGCCGAGCTCGGCCAGCCGGCCCACCGCGGCGCCGGCCACGACGAAGCCGATGAGATAGCCACCCGTCGCTCCCGACACCCACTCCATCCCGTGGGCCCCGCCGGCGAAGACCGGCAGGCCGACGATCCCGATAACGAGGTACAGGACCGTCGAGGCGATCGAGCGTCGGAAGCCGAGCGCACCGGCGGTGAGCAGGACCCCGAAGGTCTGGCCCGTCACGGGGACGGGGCTGCCGGGCACCGGGATCGAGACCTGCGCCGCGAGCGAGATGACGAGGGTCCCGAGGAGGATCAGCGCGAGGTGGCGCGCGCGGGCGTTCAACCGCTCGGAGATCTGGATCGGGACGAGGAAGTCCCCGATCGTGATGCCACGCTCACCGGCGCGGGCGCGATCGAGGCTTGGCAATCGATCGATGCCCGGCAGGCCGATCGTCATCGGCCGGAGTCTACCAGCGGGATCGGGGGGCCCGGCCTACTCGAACTGCAGGGCGGTGGTGATCGACACCCGTGACGCCACCCGGGCCGGATAGATCGCGGCGACCACCGGGAGCACGAGGCCCAGCGCCGCCGCGAGCTCGACGGGCAGCCACGGCACGCCGGCGACTGGCCCCAGCCCGCCGCCGAGGGCGAGCAGGACGACCCCGACGGCGATCCCCGCCGCCGAGCCGAGCACGACACCGACGATGCCCAGGACGAGCGCCTCGACCATGATCATGCGGACCGCCTGGCCGCGGCTCATGCCGATCGCCCGGAGCAGGCCGAGCTCGCGGATGCGCTCGACGACGCTCATCGTCAGCGTGTTCACGATGCCGAGGCCGGCCACGATGACGGCGACGATCGCGAGGGCGTCGAACACCCCGAACACCCTGGCGAGGGCCTCGGCCACGGCCCCCTGGATCTCGGTGATCGGGTGGGCCTCGAGGGCGATGGACCGGGCGACCGCCTCGAGCGGCCCGGAGGCCATCGCGGCGGCCCCGGGCTGGAACCGGACGGCGAACGCATCAGCGCCGGTCAGGCCGAACGACTGCTCGGCGACGTTCCAGCCGACGAGGATCGCCTCGCCGCCCGTGCCGGGGATCGACCGATCGGCGATCCCGACGATCGTCAGCGCGATCTGCTTGCCGCCCTCGAGGTTGAACGTCATCACGTCGTTGACGTGCAGGCCGAGCCGGTCGGCGACGGCCGCCGGCACGATCGTCGCGGTGCCGCTCTGCAGGGCGCTCAGGGCCGCGACGCGGTCGCCTTCGCGCATCGTCAGGCGGCCGTCCTGGAGCATGGCCTCCCCGTCGACGGCGACGGCGTCGAGCCGGTAGCCCTGGTAGGCCACCCCGAACGAGCCGATCGGGGTCACGGTCGCCACGCCGGGGACCTGCGCGAGCGTCTGCCTGACCGTGTCCTCCTCGCCGCCCTGGCCGGTGTCGACGATCGGCCGGATCGAGGTCACGACCTCGTCGCCGGGGATCACGTCGTTCAGCCAGGCGAACGCCGAGGCGCGGGCCGCCTGGGCGGACCAGCCGAGGGCGACGACCATCGCCAGCCCGACGACGAGCGAGCCGAGGGTCAGGGCGGTCCGGCTGCGGTCACGGGCGAGCGAGCCGCGGGCGAGGCGCTCCTCCAGCCGGAGGAGCAGCCCGATCGGGAAGCCGAGGATCCGCGCGAGCGGCCGCATGAAGAGCGGCGAGAGCATTGTCGCGAGCAGCAGCACGAAGTAGACGGCCAGGGCTCGCTGGGCGCCGGTCGTGGCCAGTGCCGGCGGCCAGGCTGCGAGGGCCAGCGCCGCAACGACGATGAAGATCGCGGCGATCCAGCCGAATCGCTCGCGACTCACCCGCGGCAGGTCGAACCGGGCGCGGAGGGCCTCGATTGGCGAGATCCGCGCCGCCCGGACGGCGGGCTCGATCGCGGCGAGGATCGTGATGGCCACGCCGATCGTGGCCGCGATCGCCGATCCGCCAGGGTCGATGCCCGGGACGGACGCCTGGAGGTTCGTGGCCGCGCTGACCGCGTCGGCCATGACCAGCGCGAGCGCGGTCCCGAAGAGCAAGCCGATCCCGGAGCCCAGGATCCCCAGCACGAGGGCGCCGGTGAACACGAAGCGGGCGACCTGGCCGCGGGTCGCGCCGGCCGCCCGCAGCAGCCCGACCTCGCGGGCCCGCTCGCCGACCGTCATCGACAGCGTGTTGACGATGAGGAACGCGCCGACGAACAGGACGACGGCGGCGACGAGCGCGGCCGTGGCCTGGAAGTCGGCCGACGACGCCCGCAGGCTCGTGGCGATCTGGGCCGGCGAGGCGAGCACGTACGGCTCAGTCATCCGGCTGGCGAGGCTCGAGGCCACGGCATCGGGCGAGGTGCCGGGCGTGACGGTCAGGTCGACACGGGTCACGCCCTTGAGGGCGAACGCGTCCTGGGCGATCTGGATCGGGACCACCACCGTCCGGCCGGGCTCGCCGAGCGGCCCGACGCCGGCGATCGTCCCGACGACCCGAAGCTGCTGCTCCTGGCCCGCGCCGAGGATCGTCAGCTGGCTGCCGAGCGTGTAGCCGTCCTCCTGGGCCAGCCGATCCGAGACGAGCGCGACCGGCTCGTCGTCGCCGGACAGGGGCTGCCCGCCCGACAGCACGAGGTCGTGGACCTGGGCGTACGAGGCCGGGTCGATGCCGAGGACGGTGACCGCATCGGTCGTGCCGCCGACCGGCGGACCGGAGAGGAACGTCTTGTGCTCGATGACCGGGGCGACCGTGGCCACGCCATCGGTCGTGGCGATCGTGTGTACGGCGTCGGGTGACAGCCCGCCGTCGAGGAACGCCGAGACCCGCAAGTCGGCCCGGCCGACGAGGTCGTGGACGGTCCGGTCGACCGATGCGTCGAGCGCGGCGCTCAGGGTCAGCGAGGCGGACAGCACCCCGACGCCGAGGGCGATCCCGATGATCGTCAGGATCGACCGCAACGGCCGGGCGAGGACCGCTCGCCAGGCGAGCTTGTCGATGCCCATGGGACTACAGGCCGATCTGGGCCAGCCGCGAGATCAGCGGAGCGGCAGAGTGGTCGAGGCGCCGGCCGAGGACGATCTCGTCGCGGATCCGGCCGTCGCCGACGACGAGCACACGATCGGCGTAGGCCGCGGCTCGCGCGTCGTGGGTGACGAGGACGATCGTCTGGCCATCCTGGTCGCACGACTTCCAGAGCGCGTGGAGGAGCTCGCCGCCGGTCGTGTAGTCGAGGTTGCCAGTCGGTTCGTCGGCGAACAGGATCGACGGCCGGGTCACGAGCGCCCGGGCTACCGCGACACGCTGCTGCTCGCCCTGAGACAGCTGGTCGGGGCGGTTGCGCTCCTTGCCGGTCAGCTCGACCAGCTCCATCGCCTGGCGGACGCGCTCCCTGAGCTCCCCGCGGTTCGGGTTCTTGCCGGCGATCGTGAACGGCAGGCCGATGTTCTCGCGGACGTCCAGGAGCGGGATCAGGTTGAACGACTGGAACACGAAGCCCGTCTGGTCGCGCCGCAGTCGCGAGGCCTGGCCGTCGGACAGCCGGGCGATGTCACGACCCTCGAACACGACCGAGCCGGTCGACGGCCGGTCGAGGCCGCCGAGCAGCTGGAGGAGCGTGCTCTTGCCGGATCCCGACGGGCCCATGAGGGCGACGAACTCGCCCGCGGCAACGGACACCGAGACGCCGCGGAGGGCATCGACGTGGGTCCCGCCGAGGTCGTAGACCTTGGTCAGATCGTGGGCCTCGAGGATGGGCTGCATCGGGTCTCCCGAGTAGCGGGTCTGGGCCCGCGCCCGGAAGGCCGGCATCGCGCCATCGCGCGTGGCCGGACGCTCGAGGGTCGCGGTGAGGGACCGGGACGGCGCGGGCTTGCGCCAGGGCAGGCTCGACATCAGGGGTTGAAGTAGCTCGAGACGACCCCGCCGACGATCGCGTCGAGGAGGTTGTGGTCGGGGACCGGCTCGACGACGGCCAGGCCGGTGTCCGGGCCGTTGCTCACGTCGGGCGGAGCCGTCGGCTCCGGGGTCGGCGTGGGCTCCGGCGTCACGAACGGGAACGGACCGTCCGGGTTCGGCGTGTAGACCGGCTGGATCTCGAGGTTCCACTCGGTCCAGACCGCGGAGCCACCGCCCTGCGAGAACCGCGGATCGGTCGTCGCGTCGAACGTCGCGTCGGGCGAGGTCAGCCCCGAATCGGTCGGCGAGTCGCTCGGGACGTCCGAGGGAGTGTCTGCCGGCGTCGGGGTGTCGGTCGGGCCGGAGCTCGAGCCCGGCGTTGGCGTCGGGGTCGGACGGGGCGTCGCGGTCGGCGTCGGCCGCGGGGTCGCGCTGCCGCCGGGCGTCGGCGTCGGGCGCGGCGTGGGCGTGGGGGTGGGGCGGGGCGTCGCGGTCGGCGTCGGCTTGGGGGTCGGCGTCGGCGTGGGCTTCGGCGTCGGGGTCGGGCTCGAGCCGCAGGGGTGGGCGAACACCTGGACGAAGATGTGGGCCGGATAGGTCGTCGAGTCGGCCTGGCCGCCGTAGCCGCGGTCGGCCATGTTGCCCCAGCGGCCGTCGCCCTTGAAAGCGCCGACGCCGATCCGGGTGTACGACGACTGGAGGATGTTGGCCTTGTGGGTGGCCGAGTTCATCCACCAGTTGAAGACCTGGGACGTGGTCTGATCGTCGGGGTAGTTGTTCCAGGCGATGTTCTCGCCGGCGTTCGGGCTCGCCGTGTTCGAGAGGCAATAGCCGTCGCTGTTGAGGAGCGCGAGGTACATCGGGCTCGCGCCGCCGGTGCACGAGTTGTGGGTCAGGCAGTTGTTCATGTACATGTACTTGGCCCGATCCTCGGCGATCGAATGGAGGACCGAGTCGACCGTCAGGGACGCGACGCCGGCCGAGGCCCGCGCCTGGTTCGTGTCGGTCACGATCGTGCTCTCGTCGGTCGACGAGAACGTCAGGTCCGTCCACGCCGCGACGAGGCCCGGGTTCGCGGCCAGGACCATGACCGCCACGAGCGCCGAGAGCGGCAGGGAGAGGCGGAAACGGCCCCGGGCGGATGCGCTGCGGATCGGTCGGTGGAGGTTCAAGGCGCTCCCGGGTGCAGGCGGCGGAGGACCCGACGGGAGCCTCCAGCTCGTATCGAGCCGATCCTCGCGCGCGGTGGTGCGCGCGGGCCTCGGCTCCATGGTCCCGACCGTCCGGGCCGTGAGTACCACGACCCCATGGGAACCCCACCCGACCGCACCCAACCGACCACCGAATCCGCATCGCGGCGGCGGGGTTCGGGCCGCTCCCGGTACACTTCGCCGCCGCGACGGCTCCCGTCGCCCGCGGTGGCCTTAGCTCAACCGGCAGAGCAGCGGATTGTGGATCCGCAGGTTATGGGTTCGACCCCCATAGGCCACCCCACTCCCTCACGGCGTCAGCCAGACCGGGTAGTCGACCTGGTGCTCCCTCGAGCCGTCCTTGGCCGAGAGGTCGTAGACCCGCAGCGCGCCCCACTGTGGGGTCGCGATCGTGAACTCGACGACGGCATCGAACGAGCCCCAGCAACCCGTGCCGCAGGACGCCATGACGGCGTTGTTCGAAAGGCTCTGGCCGGCGGCGTCCAGGATCTCGAGCCGGAAGGTCGCCTCGAAGACGTTCGCCGTGCCGGTGACGCTACCGCCGTTCCGGAGGACGCCGCCCCACGCCGGCCCGTCGACGGCGATCGACGCCAGCTGGCCGACGGTGCCGGCTCGCGTGTAGCTGCTCTGGAAGTCCGCCGGGGCAGGCTGGCCGTCGAGCTCGAAGGCGACGCTCGTCACCGTCGGGAACTGCGTGAGCGTGTACACGACCTGGGCGATCCGCTGGTCGAGGGTGGCGTTGTCGTTGGCGGTCTCGAACTCCTTCGACAGGTCGACGATGGCGACGCCATTGCTCACGCTCAGGCCCAGGAAGCGAGCGCTCGCGGAGATCGACGTGTACATGGCGGGCCTGGCGCCGAGCTCGGTGGCGTTCGGGCCGAGCAGCAGCTGCAGCATGGCCGCGGTGCCGATGGAAGCGGTCTTCGGGACCGACCGCAGGACCGGGACGAGGCCGGAATCGCCGGTGAAGCTGCCGAGATAGAAGTAGGCCCGCACGGTCGTCATCGCGCCCGTGCCGGACGAGCCCTCGGGCGAGCCCGCGACGGTCCGGATCGGCGTCGGCTCCGCGGACGGGGCCGCGATCGACGGGGCCGTCGTCGGTGGGGGCGTCGCGACCGTGCCGAGGCTGCCGCTCGACGGCGCGCACGCGACGGCGAGGGCGCCCGTGACCAACGCGATGAACGTGGGTCGGAGTGACCGTGAAGGGCGGCGGGTTGGACCGGACATCGGCGAGACCTCGAGCTCCATCGGGCGCGGTCCGAGCCGGATCGCGTGGGCCCCGATCGCCCTAAGCCTCTGCCTCGGCCATCACCGAACCATCGCCACCAGGTAACGATCGCGTCACGGGCAGCCTGACGGTGAACACGAGCCCGCCGCCGACGCGGTCCGCGGCCCCGATCGATCCCCCGAGGAGGGCGGCGTGCTCGGCCGCGATCGCGAGCCCGAGACCTGAGCTGCCGCTCCGCCGCGACGGGTCCGCCTTGTAGAAGCGGTCGAACAGGTGCGGCAGGGCCTCGGCGGAGACGCCCGGGCCGCGATCCGCGACGCTGATCTCGACGCTCCGGCCGTCGTCCGTCCCGGCGACCGTCACCTCGACCGGCGCCCCGGGCGCATGGGTCCGGGCGTTGTCGAGGAGGTTGCCGATGATCCGGTCGAGCCGCCGGAGGTCGGCGTCGATGACGACGGGATCGGCGGGCAGGTCGAGGGTGGCGGCGGGCAGACGAGCCCCGGCGATCGAGCGCACCGCGGCGAAGACGTCCACCGGCCCGAGCTCGGCGGATTGGGCCCGGGCGTCGAACCGCGACAGCTCCATGAGCTCCTCGACGAGCGTCCGCAGGCGCCGGACATCGCCGACGAGCAGCTCGGCCGCCCGTCGGGCATCGGGCGGAAGCTGTGCCGCCCCGGCCTCGATGAGCGACGCCTCGGCGACGAGGGCGGTCAGCGGCGTGCGAAGCTCGTGCGCGACCTCGGCCACGAATCGCCGATTCTGGCTCTCCGAGGCCTCGAGCCGGGAGATCGTCGCCGCCAGGGAGTCGGCCATCCGGTTGAACTCGGCGGCCCAGGCGCCGAGCTCGTCGCGGCCGCCCCCCGGCACGCGCGCCGACAGGTCGCCGGCGGCGATCCGGGCGGCAGCCTGGCTGCCGGATCGCACCGGCTGCAGGATCCCGTTGGCGAACAGCCGGGCGGTCGCGAGCGCCAGGAGCAATGCGACGGCTGCCGCGGCGAACAGGCCAAGCCGGAGCTGGGCGAGGGCCTCGTCGATCGAGCTTGCCGGAAACACGAAGTAGAAGGCCGGACCGGCGGCGTCACTCGAGCCATCGGCTGCGACCGGGACGGGGGCACGGCCTCCCACGATCAGGGCCGCCTGGCCGCCAAGCGATTGCCAGGCGAAGGCAAGCTGCCCGGCCGCGACCGCCGAACGGAGCGACGTCGGCAGCGCGGTGATCGCGCCATCCAGGGCGCCGGTGGAGTAGAACGGCCGCCCCGAGCCGAAGTCGACGATCTCCTCGACGTCGCCCCGGAGGCGGAAGGCGGCCGGCAGTCCGGTTGCCTCGAACGTGGCGGCGTCCGTGCCCGGGGTCAGCACCCCGGGCACCAGGACCGACAGGTTGAACTGGGCCTGCCGGGCCGCGTCCGCGAGGAGCGAGTCGCGCAGCCGCGCCTCGACGAAGAGGTAGGTCCCGACCCCGAGGCCCAGCACGGTGACGGCGACGAGCGCCACGAGCGCCGCGGCGAGCCGTCGCCGGATCCCGCCCACCTCAGGTCTCGGCGGCCGGACGCGCGGCCTTGTAGCCCGCCCCGCGCACGGTGAGGATCAGCTCCGGCGCGGCCGGGTCGCGCTCGACCTTCGCCCGCAGCCGCCCGACGGCGACGTCCACGAGCCGCGAGTCGCCGAGGTAGTCGTAGCCCCAGATCCGGTCGAGCAGGACCTCGCGAGTGAGCACCTGCCCGGGTCGCGAGGCCAGCTCGACGAGCAGGTCGAACTCGGTGCGCGTCAGGCCGATCTCGTCGCCGCCACGACTCACGGTGCGACCCGAGGGATCGACCTCGAGTGGCCCGAGGCGGATGCGCGACACGGGCGCGCCGCCGGCCTCGGCGCCCCGGCGCCTGAGCGCGGCTCGGATCCGGGCGACGAGCTCGGGCATCTCGAACGGCTTCCTGACGTAGTCGTCGGCGCCGGCCTCGAGCCCGACGACGACGTCGATCGTGTCGCCGCGGGCCGTCAGCATCACGATGGGCGTCGTCGAGGTCTTCCGGATCGTCCGGGCGACCTCGAGCCCGTCGAGCCGCGGCAGCATGATGTCGAGCAGGACGAGGTCCGGCGCGTCGGTCAGGAAGCGCTCCAGGCCGGCAGGACCATCGCTCGCGGAGACGACCTCGAACCCGGCGCCACGCAGCCCGAGCGTCGTCACCTCGCGGATCGATGGGTCATCCTCGACGAGCAGGATCCTGCCGTACACGCGTTCCTCCATACAGGAATCTCAGCCGCTTGGGTTGCGGGATCGTAACCATAGAGGCACCACAGGACCCCTAAAGTCCCGTCTCAGTGCCGACGTGCCGATGGGACTGACCGAGACGCTCGACGATTCCCCTGCGTTGTCTCCGGGCGACGGGGCGAACGTCGCTCCGCCGCCGAAGCCATCCCGGGGCGCATCACCCGGGCTTGCCGCGGTGCTGTCATTGGTCTTCCCGGGCCTCGGCCAGCTGTTCGCCGGTGCCATCCGTCGGGGCCTGCTCGTCGCGATCCCGACCGTGGCCCTGATCATCGTCGTCGGGGCCTCGCTCGCCGGTGGCTACCGGGAGCTCCTGGCCCAGCTCGTCGAGCCGCCGGTCCTGGCCGGCATCCTGATCCTCAATGTCGTCTATGCCATCTACCACCTGTTCGCCATCGGTGACGCGTTCTGGACCGCGCGGCGGCTCCGAGCGACGTCGCCCGGCCGGCGGGCAACGGCGGCGCTCGTCGTCGCGCTGGCGGCCGCGACAGGGATCCACGGGCTCGTTGGGGCGGTGGGGCTCGACGCCTACCAGACGGTCTCGACGGTCATCGTCGGCCCGAGCAACGGCTTCGTCATCCCGGCCCCGAGCTTCGTCGCGACCGGCCCGACCCCGTCCCCCGGCGGGACCCAGGGCCCGACCGCGACGCCGGGACCGGCGTGGGCGGCCGATGGGCGTCTGAACCTGCTGCTGATCGGAGGCGACGCCGGTCCGGGACGTTACCTGCTGCGGACCGACACGATGATCCTGCTCAGCGTCGACGTCGCGACCGGCCAGGCGGCACTCTTCGGCCTGCCACGGAACCTGATCAACGCTCCCGTGGCGCCGGAGGACGCGCACCTGTTCCCGGGCGGCAGGTTCCCGGGCCTGCTCAATGCGATCTGGGTGTATGCGTACCAGCGCCCCGGCCTGTTCCCGGACGGCAACTGCGTGCCAGCGGACTCCGATCAGTGCGGCGTCGCCAGGGGTTTTCGGGCGATCGCCGGAGCCATCCAGCAGCTCACCGGCGTCCCGCTCGACGGGGCAGTCGTTGTCAACCTCAATGGCTTCGTCGATCTCGTCAACGCGGTCGCCCCGAAGGGCATCTGGGTTGACGCCGAGCGTGTCTACGACACCCACTACCCGATGGTGAATGGAACGGGCGATACCACGGTGAGCATCAATCCAGGCTGCCAACGCTTCAACGGCACGACGCTTCTCGAATACGCTCGCTCCCGTCACCAGGACTCGGATTACGGCCGAATGGCCCGCCAGCAGCAGGTCCTCATCGCGCTGCTGCGACAGCTGGACCCCTTGACGATCCTCCCGCAGGTGCCGCGCCTCCTGGACATCGCGAAGTCGAACCTGATCCTCGCGATTCCATCGGCTGACATCGGGAGCCTCGCCGCACTGGCCGCACGGGTCGATTCGGCCACGGTCCAGCGGATCGAGTTCGATCCGCCAACGTACCCGGAGTACATGACCTCCAAGGAGATCTCGAACATCCAGAAGGTCGTCCAGAACGTGTTCGGGCCGCTCACGCCCGTTACGAGCGCCACGCCGATCGATTCCCCGACCACGGCCCCGACGGCGACCCCCGCTCCGACATCGTCGAGCAAGTGCGGACCCTGACCCGATCCGGCTGATCCCCGGCGGCGATGACATCATCGCGGCGTGAGCCAGCTCGACTTCGACGACTTCGACGTCCTGACCTTCGACTGCTACGGGACCCTCATCGATTGGGAGAGCGGCATCGTCGCCGCGCTCCACGCGGCGCTCGACGATGCGCCGGTCGAGGGCACCCCGGGAGCGCTGCCCGCGGACGATGCCCTGCTCGAGGCGTTCGGGCGCCATGAATCGGGCGTCGAGGCGGGGCCGTATCTCCCCTATCGCCAGGTCCTCGAGCGCGTGATCCGGGCGATCGGCGACGAGACCGGTCGCCGGCCGCCTGACGATGCCATCGTGGCGTTCGGCGGCTCGGTCGTCGACTGGCCGCCGTTCCCGGACTCGACCGCGGCGCTCGCCTCGCTGCACGAGCACTTCCGGCTCGGGGTGATCACGAACTGCGACGACGACCTCTTCGCCGCGTCGGCGAAGCGCCTCGGGATCGAGTTCGACTGGGTGATCACCGCCCAGCAGGCCCGCCGCTACAAGCCCAACCCGCGCAACTTCGAACTCGCCTTCGAGCGGATCGGGCTGCCGCCGAAGCGACTCCTCCACGTCGCCCAGAGCCTCTTCCACGACCATGTCCCGGCGAAGCGGCTCGGGCTGTCGACCGTCTGGGTCGACCGCCGTCACGACCGCCCGGGCTCCGGGGCGACGCCCCCGGCGCAGGCGGCGCCCGACCTCGTCGTGCCGGACATGGCGACGCTCGCCGCGCTGGCCGCGGCCACGCCCGCCGCCTGACGGCCGTGCCCGGAGCCTCACCGCCGGATCCCCGCGATGAGCGCCTCCGCGAGCGACTGATCTCGTCCGAGGTCCTCCGGACGAGCCGGGTGCTGGAGTTCAGGATCGATACGGTCGAGGCCCCGGACGGCCACCGCTCCACTCGCGACATCGCGGCCCATCCCGGCGGCGTGGCCATGGTCGCGATCGATCCGGATCGAAACGTCCTCCTCGTCCGGCAATGGCGGCACGCGGCCGGGAAGGCGCTGCTCGAGATCCCGGCAGGCACCCTGGATCGGCACCCCGACGGTTCGATCGAGGAGCACCTTGGCGCGGCGAAGCGCGAGCTCGAGGAGGAGACCGGCTACCGGGCCGCGCGCTGGACCTATCTCGCCGGCTTCTACACGGCCCCGGGCTTCACCTCAGAGCTCATGCACCTGTACCTGGCCGAGGACCTGTCGCCGCCCCACGAGGGCCGCCTCGGCCCGGACGAGGACGAGCGCCTCGAGCTCGAGCGGGTGCCGCTCGCCGACGCGGTGGCGATGGCCGAGCGGGGCGAGCTCGACGACGCGAAGTCGCTCGTCGGCCTGCTGCTGGTCGGCCGCCAGTCCTGACGGGCGCCCGCGGTCAGGCTCGGTCCAGTCTCGCGAGCGCCGTTCGGTACAGCTCGCTCGACGGGCTCAACGCGAGGGCGAGGCGCAGGTGGGTCCTCGCCTCGGCGCGGCGATCGAGCTTGCGGAGGCTCTCCGCGAGGGCGAAGTGGGCCCAGTGGGCCGACGGGTCCAGCTCGAGCAGCGTTTCGAACGTCGAGCGCGCCAGCTCGTACTGGCCGCTGTGGTGGTAGGCCCGGCCGAGCGGCTCGAGGATGGAGCCCTTGCGGGGCTCGATCCGGGCCGCCCGCTCGAGCACGATCGCGGCGGCCGCGTGATGCCGGCTGCGGCTGAGCGCCTGGCCACGCTGCAGCAGGGCGTAGGCGCTCTCGCGCTCGCCCTCGTCCTCGATGGCCCAGGCCTCGTCCACGAGCGAATCGTCCCACGGAGGCGCGTTTCGGCTCGTCCGGCGGGGCGGCTCAGCCGGAGCGCCACTCCCCGAGGTTCACGACCCGAAGGCGAGGGCTCGGCGTCCGGCCGGGGATCCGGCCGCGCTTGGCGATCGGCCGCCCGTCGATCTCCTTGATGTCGCCGGTGAAGTCGATCGGCGAGGCGCCGCTGATGTACGAGCCGACGGCGTAGGAGTCGACGGGCGCCTCGGCCTCCCGGAAGAACCGGATGCGCTCGGGGTCGAAGCCGCCCGACACGACGATCCGGACATGGTCGAACCCGGCCTGGTCGAGGCGCGCCCGGACCTCCTTCACGAGCTCGGGGGTCACCCGGCCGCGCTCGCTGGGGGTGTCGAGGCGGATCCCGTACAGGCGATCGCCGAGGGCGTGGGCGACCCGGAGCGCCTCCTCGGCCTCGTCCCGGAACGTGTCGACGAGGACGATCCGCGAGACGTCCGGCGCGAGATCGCGATCGAACGCCTCGGCGGCCTTCACCGTGTCGCCGAAGATCAGGACGAGCGAATGGGGCATCGTGCCCGTCGGGGAGAGGCCCGCCAGTCGGGCGCCGGCCGGTGTCGAGGCACCCACGCAGCCACCGATGATCGCGGCGTAGTCGAGGACGTCCGTGATCTCCGGGTGCACGTGCCGGGCCCCGAACGAGACGACCGGGAGCGGCGAGGCGGCGTCGACGCACTCGCGGGCGGCGGTGGCCCAACCCGTCGACTGGGCGAGCATGCCGAGGACCGCGGTCTCGTACAGGCCGAAGGCCCGGTAGCGCGCCGAGATCCGGAGGACGACCTCCTTCGGCGCGATCGGGTCGCCGTCGTCGAGGGCCTCGACGGTGATCTCGGCCGGATCCGCCCTGTCGAGGGCGTGGGCGAGCAGGTTCTTGACCTCGCCGATCCCGCACAGGATCGCGTCCTGCCGGGCGAAGACCTCCATCGTCACGAGCGGATCCAGGCCTTCGCGCTCGAGGATCTCCTCCGCCCGCGCGAAGTAGACGTCGGCCGACTCGCCGGACAGGATCTCCCGCGACGGGCTCGTGCGCACGGGGCGAACCGTGGCCATCAGGCCGGCCACCGATCCCGGTCGGGCACGCCTACTCGATCGGGGTCCAGCCGGACCGGCGTCGCCATCGGTGCAGCATAGTCATCCGCCACACCAAGATGACCGCGAGGGCCGCCAGCCCGAGGCTGATGAGCCGGCCGCGGCCCCGATCGGCGGCGCCGGCCCAGTCACCGGCCGCCGCGGAGGCCTGGGTGATCGCCGCCGCGAGGTTGCCCTGGGCGAACGCGGCCTTCGACGCCGCCAGCTCGCCGGCCGGATCGACGCCGACCATCCCGACCGCGACGAGGATCGGCGCCTGGCTGCCCGAGCGGCCTGGGTCGGACGCGGCCGAGTCGGAGATCGCCTGGAGGGTCGCCTGCTCGGCGCTCGCCTCGGCCGCCGCAGCGTCGAGCCCGCCGGCGCCCTCGAAGGCCTGCTCGAGCGTCGGCGGCAGGCTGATGCCGGCCGCGGCCGCCGCCCCCTGCAGGGTGGATCGCTGGGCCAGCACCTGCTCGGCGGCCGCGATCTGGGCCATCGCGGTGTCGAACTGCCAGGCTCGCATCGCGTCCCGGATCGAGCGCGGCAGCGACCACGAGCCGGCGTCCGAGACGAGCTTCGCGTAGGCAGCCCGGGCCGTTGCCCGCTCGTCGAGGAGGGCAAGGTCCTCGGGTCGCGCGATCCACGTCCGCCAGAGGTCGTCGTACGACTGGCCCGTCGTGTCCTCGAAGAGGTCGAGCAGGCTCCGCCAGTCGGGTGGCTGGCCGGTGGGCTCGGAAGCGCCGTTCGGCGGCTGGTAGGCGCCGTCGCCCGCGGCGGCCTTGGCCCAGACGGCCTGGAGGCCAGCCTGCCCGGCTCGCTGGGCCACCGCCTGGGCGAACGCGAACGACGCGGCGTAGCCGTACGACTCGGCCGTGGCGCTGTCCGACCCGACCGGTCCCCAGGCGTTCAGGGGGAATGCCACCGCCCGCAGGCCATTGGTCAGTGTCGGATTCGTGATCTTGAGCTTCAGCTGGGTGGCGGCCAGCGACGCGTAGTACGACGCGAACGCCTCGGCCGCCCAGCGATCCGCGACGAGCCGGCCGTTGAACCAGGCGTGCGCCGCCTCGTGCAGGACGACGCCCGACGACGCCGTGTACGAGATCTGGACCTCCTGCGTCTGGGGGTCGAACAGGCCGGCGTAGCCGCCCGTGTTGCGGACGAGCGCTTCCTGGACCGCGAGCTGGCCGTCGATCGGCCAGGCAAGGCCGATGTCGGCACCGAGCACCGGCAGGCCCTGCCGCAGCAGGCCGCCGACGCGATCGCGCCAGGCCGGGTCGTCGGACCACGAGCGGAGGTCGACCTCGGCGGTCGCGGAGCCGATCGTCGCCGTGATCGTGGTGTGCTGGTAGTCGCCTGGCAGGTCCGCCGACAGGTCGGCGATGAACGTCAGCGGCGACGCCAGGGCGCCGCTCGTCCAGACCTGCCGGCCGGCCGAATCCGTCGACGGGCCGGCCAGCGGGCCGCGCCCGACCGTGACGTTGTAGCCGGCCGGGAACCGAACGGTGACCGACGAACCGGGGGTCGCTGCCGTCGCGAACGCCCAGGCCGAGAACGAGACGATCGACGGGGAGATGCGAACCGGACGATCGGGGGCGCCCCCCGGATCGGGCAGGTCGAACACGAGCGTCAGCGCCAGCGACTTCCCCGCGCCGAGCCTCGTCCCGAAGCCGAGCTTCAGCAGCGTGTCCGTGGCGTTGTGCGCGGACACGCTCACGCTGGGATGGATCCCCGGCGAGGTGAGCCTGAAGCCCTTCGTCCCGGGCAGGACCGACAGGTACGCGGTCTGGAAGTAGTAGGACTTCGTGATCGTGTTGGTCATGTGATTCGTCGCCGTGACGAGGACCGTCACGTGGACCTTGTGGGCGGCCGGCACGACGTCGTAGGTCGCCGCCGTGACGAGGGTCAGGGCCGGCGTCGCGGCGCTCGCGGGCGCTCCCCCGCCGGCGAGCGAGCCGAGGGCCAGCGCGAGCGAGCCGGCGATCGCCAGGGCCGTGGTGCGTTCGGCGCCCCACCCGTCGCGGCGGCGGGTCACGCCTCGACGAGCTCGCCGAGCCGCGCGGCGTACCGGCCGATCAGGGCGTCGCGGTGCGGCCCCGAGCCGTAGCTGGTGGGGACCCGGCCGCCGATCCAGAGCCAGCCGCGGGTGTCATCGAAGATCCGGTCGGCGATCGCGCTGACCCGGGCGAGGGCGAGACCGAGCTCGTCGGCCGTCAGCCAGCGCGCCGGGAGCTCGACCGAGAGGATCGGCCGGCCGTCGTCCGCGACCGAGAACTTCGCGAGCGGGAACTCGTCGTTCCAGCGGAGCAGCGTGCGGTACGCCTTCCGGAGCCCGTCGCCGAGCGGTGGCGCCAGGTGGGCCCAGAGAATCACGCCGAGGGCCGGGTCGAGGATGATCGTGACCCGGAGATCGACCCGGCGGCGGCCGTCGAGGCTGACGTCCCATGCCGTCACGCTCTCGCGCTCGAGCCGCGGTCCGGGTTCGATGCCGAGATCCGCGAGCCACCGCTCGAGCTCGGCTGCATCGGGCATGGCCGGCAGTCTAGCGATGGCCTCCACCCGGCCCGACGACCCAGCCCGCGCCGGCCGGGAGCGCCCGCCGTCAGCCTGCGGAGCGGGCCGAGTCGGTCGCGGCGAGGGGCTCGCCGACGGCCGGGCGGTCAGGCCGGGTGCCGGCCACGACGGACGAGCCGCTCCGGACCACCCGGCTCGCGTAGTCGGCGCTGCGAACCCCGCCGTCGACCCGGACGTTCCGCCCGATCCGCGCGCCGCGGGGAATGACACTCTGCTTCCCGACCACCGTGATCCCCGTGTTCAGGCGCGTCGGCTCCTGGCGGTTCGGCGGGCCGTCGTACGGGCCCTCGCCGACGATCGCGCCCTGGCCGACGACGACCTCCTTGTCGAGGATCGAGCGGTCGATGACCGCACCGGCTCGGATCGTCGTGTCGAACATCACGATCGAATCCCGGACGACCGCGCCGACGTCGACCCGTACACCCGGCGACAGCACGCTGTTCACGACCGTGCCCTCGATCACGCAGCCGTGACTGATCATGCTGCGGTGGATCTGGGCGGTCGTCCCGACCTTGGCCGGAGCGCGCTCCTCGGATCGCGTGTGGATCAGCCATTCCTTGTCATACAGGTCGAGCTCGGGCCGGTCCTCGAGGAGGGCCATGTGGGCCTCCCAGTAGGACTGGATCGTGCCGACGTCCTGCCAGTAGCCGTTGAATCGGTAGCCATACACTCGCGCGCCGCCGTCGAGCATCGCCGGGATGACGTTGCCGCCGAAATCGATCCGGTCCTCCGAGAGCCAGCGCCGGAGGGCTCGCTTGGAGAAGACGTAGATGCCCATCGACGCGAGGTCGCTCTTGGGCTGCTTCGGCTTCTCCTGCCACTCGATGACCTTGTCGCTCTCGTCCATCGCAAGGATCCCCATCCGGCTCGCGTCGGCCAGGGGCACGCGGCGGACCGCGATCGTCACGTCCGCCCGCCGGCGGCGGTGGGCCTGCACGAACGGCTGGTAATCCATCTTGTAGATGTGGTCGCCGGCCAGGATGAGCACGGTGTCGGCGTCGGACTGCTCGACGACGTTGAAGTTCCGGAGCACCGCGTCGGCCGTCCCCCGATACCACTCCGCCACGCGGCCGCGTGAGACGTAAGGCTGGAGGAGCTTGACCCCGCCGGTGTTGCGGTCGAGGTCCCACGGCCGGCCGAGGCCGATGTGGTCGTTCAGCGAATGGGGGTTGTACTGCGTCAGGACGAGGACGTTGTCGATGTCCGAGTTCACGCAGTTCGAGAGCGTGAAGTCGATGATCCGGTACTTCCCGCCGAACGGGACGGCCGGCTTGGCCCGGACCGAGGACAGGATCGACAGCCGCTCGCCTTCGCCGCCCGCCAGGATGAGCGCCATCGTCCGCTTCACGGTGCGTCGATGCTACACCCGGTCTTTGCCCGCCCAGCCTCGGGGGGTCAACGGCCCGTCAACGGGCCCGGCTAGACGAAGAGGCGCGGGTTCACCCAATTGCCGTCCAGCTGGACCGCCCAGTGGAGATGCGGCCCGGTGCACAGGCCCGTGCAGCCCTCGAAGGCGATGAGCTGGCCCTGCGCCACGTACTGCCCGACGTGGACGACCGGGCCGGGGTTGTTGTCGATGTGGGCGTACCACGTCACCAGGTGCGACGAGTGGGCGATGATCACGATCCAGGCGGTGTCGTAGGGGCTCTTGCCCGCCCAGATGACCTTGCCGGGCGCGGCGGCGTGGATCGGGGTGTCCATCGCGTTGGCGATGTCGATGCCGTTGTGGAAGTGGGGGCACGAGCCGTACGGCGGCTCGAGGTAGAACCCGGTGCAGCCGAAGTTCTGGACCACGACGCCGGCCATCGGCCAGATCAGCGATCCGGAGTACTGCGACGGGATCCCGCCCTGCTGCAGCTGCTGAGCGACCAGCTTCGCGATCAGGGCCTCGGTTTCCTTCTCGGCCTTCGCCTGGGCCGCGAGCGACGCCTTGAGCTTCGACTTGTTGGCGGCGAGCGTCGCGTACTGGGCCTGCTGCGCGGCGAGCATGGCCTGCTGCTCCTGCTCGAGCTTCTGGAGCTTCACCTTGGCCGCCGCGAGGTCGGCCATCTGGCCATTGAGGACGGCTGCCTGCTGGTCCGCGAGGGCATGCATCTGGACCGTCTGGGTCATCGTGTCGGAGACGGTCTGCTGGATGACCGCGAGGACCTGCTCGTCCTGCACGATCTGCTGGGCGAGGACCTTGTCCTGGTTCGCGAAGTCGAGCTCGTAGCCGGCCTCGGAGATGATGTCGGTGAAGTCGCTGCTCGAGAGGACGGTCTCGAGGAGCGACGTCCGGTCGGTGTCGTAGGCCGTCCGGATGCGATCCGCGAGGATCGCCTTCGTCGCGTCGAGCTCGCTCTGCTTCGCCTGCTGCTGGGCCTCGACGTCGGCGAGCTGCTGGTCGAGCTGGGCGACCTCCGTCGAGAGCTCGTCGACCTGGGCCTGCGACTGCGCGACGTCGACGGTCATCTGGACGATCTGGGTCTTGACCGTCGCGATGTTGTCGATCGTGGAGGCGAGGTCGGACTGCGTCGAGGCGATCTTCGTGGCCAGCGCCGACTGGCTCTGGCTGAGCGCGGCGACGGCGGCCTTCTCCTTCGCGATGAGCGCCTGGAGGGCCTTCTGCTTGGCGTACGCGTCGCTCAGGGCGTCGGCGCTGGCCGGCGTGGGCGGCGTCGAGACGAAGAATCCGCCGGCGAGGGCGACGAGCGTCAGGAGTGCGAGCCCGCGGCGTCCGATCAACCGCTTCGGCGGGGTCGACCAGCCACGGCGATCGGGGACGGAGCGGCGCATCCGGAAGGTCATCGTGCGGGGGGTCTCCGTCTCGCGCTGGGGGTCGCGGGTGAGGGGGCGCACGCCGTGCACCGGCTCTGACTTGGCGGCGATCTTACTGCAATGGTCCAGCCCCGAACCACCGTACGTTTGTCATGGGGCAGGTGAAGTTTCGTCGACCTTTCTTGCCGGTCAGTCGACGACCGCGAGGAGGGCCCAGAGGGCTCCGGCGATGAGGAACGGGCCGTACGGCACGTAGGTCCGGAGCGTGATCCGGCGAGCGGCGATGAGGGCCACGATCACGACGGCGGCGGCGATCGCGCCGGCCACGAGGCCGAGGAACAGGCGGTCCAGGCCGGCCAGGAGGCCGACCCCGACGAGCAGCTTCAGGTCGCCCTGGCCGATGGCGCCGTGGCCGAACGGGATCGAGAGGACGAACAAGACGGCGGGGATCACGACGGCCCCGATCGTGGCGAGGAGCAGATCGGTCGTGTCGAGGACGAACGGCCCAATCCCGAGGGCGAAGGCTCCGAGCGCGATGGGGATCAGCGGCAGCGTGATCAGGTCCGGCAGGAGCCGCTGGTCGAGGTCGGTCGCGAAGAGGAGCACGAGCCCGCCGACGACCACGACCATCAGGCCCAGCTGCGCCGCGCTCGCCCAGTCGCGGCCGCCGGTCAGCGACCCGGCAACGAGGCCCACGACCGCGACGACCGGCGTGCGCCAGTCCATGGCGCGGATCGAACCGTCCGCGTGCCGCGGCCAGCGGGCCGCGATCCGGTCGGCGACGAGGCCCCAGCCGAGGCCGATCGCGAGGCCGGCGATGCCGAGGATGGTCAGGCGCGCGCCCCGGCGAGGGCCAACTCGACGAGCGTCGCGTGGGCCACGCCCGTCGCCCCCCTCGCGGCCCACGGCGTCGCCTTCCGGAAGTAGCCCGTGCCCGCGATGTCGAGGTGAACCCAGGGCTTCGTGACGAACTCGCTGATGAAGATCGCGCTCTTCACCAGCCCGCCCTCGTTGTTCCGCGAGAAGTTCACGAGGTCGCCGTACCACGATTCCATGTCGGCCCGGTACTCCTCGACGAGCGGCAGCTGCCAGTAGCGCTCGCCGGCGCGGCTCGCGGCCGCGAAGACGTCGTCCACGAACGGCTGCGGGGTCCCGAACGCGCCGGAGACCAGCTCACCGAGGGCGCGGGCCACCGCGCCGGTCAGGGTCGCGACGTCGACGAGGTGGGTGGCCCCAAGGCGCTCGGCCCAGGTCAGGGCGTCGGCGAGGATGAGCCGGCCCTCGGCATCGGTGTTGGTGATGTCGACCCACTTGCCGTTGAGCGCCTTGACGACGTCGCCCGGCCGAGTCGAGTGCGGGCCCGGCATGTTCTCGACGGCCGGGGCCAGGGCGAGGAGGGGCGTCCCCGGGGCGAGCTGGGCCAGCGTGCCGATCGCGGCGATGACGGTGCACGCGCCGGTCTTGTCCATCTTCATCTCCTCCATCCGGTCGGACGGCTTGATGGAGATGCCCCCGGAGTCGAAGCAGACGCCCTTGCCGACGATCGCGAGATGGCGGTCGAGCGCGTCCCGCTCGCCTTCCTTGCCCGATCGCATGACGATCATCCGGGGCGGGTTGTCGCTGCCCCGGCCGACGGCCAGGAAGAGCCTCATTCCCAGGTCCTTCGCCCGCTCCGGCGAGATGACGTCCATCCACAGGCCGTGCCGCCTGGCCAGCGTGCTGGCCTCGTCGGCGAGCACCTCGGGGCTGACGTCGTTCGAGCTGCGATTGGAGAGCGTCCGGGCGATATTCGCGCCCTCGCCGAAGATCCGGCCGCGCTCGGCGGCCTTGCCGACCGCCGATGCCGACTCGCCGGGTGCCACGAGCACCAGGTCGTCGAGGGTCGGCGGCGAGGTCTTGACCCCCTCGCGGTAGATGGTCGCGGGGTCGTACGAGCCCTCGACGATGCCGCGGGCGATGAGCTCGGCCGCGGCCTCGACGCCACCCTCCAGGTGCGGGGCGAGTGGCGTCAGCCAGACCGCGAGGCTGTGGACCGCGCGGCCCCCGAGGCGTCGCTCGGCAGCGGCACCGAGATGGACGACGGTCTCGCGGTCGAGGTCCTCGGGCCTGCCGGCCTGGATCCCGAGGATGCGCGTCGCGCGGGCCTCGCCCCCGCCGACCAGCACCGCCGAGAAGCGCTTGCCGGTGAGCTCCCCGAAGTCGGCCAGCGCGGCGAGCTGTCCGTCCGTCCGGCGATCGAGCTCGGCGACGGCCGCGTCGAACGGCGGCTCGCCAAACAGCGGGACGACGAGGACGTCGGCGGCGACGTCCCAGGGCTGGGCGGTGACCGCGCGGAGCTTCAAGCCGTGATCCCTCCTCGGCGGCTCAGGGGACTCCGGTCTCGGCAAGCGCCGAGTCGATCCGGCCCTGGGCCTCGTTGATCGCGAGGACGGCCTGGTTCAGGCCGCCCTGGGCGAGCTGGGCGACGATGACGATGATGGCCCGATTGTCGGCGGGCAGGTTGGCCCGCGCCGACTCCTCGGCCCTCGCCGCGGCCTGCGCGGCGAGGTTGTACACGCCGTTCGACTTCAGGAGCGCCTGGTACAGGTTCTCGAGGGCGGCGTCGTAGGCCGAGTGGGTGACGATCCAGGCGTCGAGGACGTTGATGTCGCTCCCCGCCGTGATGAGGTTCCGGAGCGAGGCGATGTCCTCGATCGTGACCTTCGCGGTCTCGATCATGTCGATCGCCTGCTGGTACTGCGACTGGGTTCCGAGCTGGGTCGCCTGGAAGATCGTCGCCTCGTGGTCGTTGAGGAGCTTCGCGGCCCGCGCCGCGCTCAGGCTCTCGGAGGTGACGGTCCGCCAGTCGTCGGCAAGCGACAGTGACGCATCCATCGCCGACAGGATCGCCGCCCGCCGGACCAGGACGGCGTTCGAATAGTCGACCGTCGCGTCCGGCCCGTCGCCCGGGAGGCCGGCGAGGGAGTTCTCCATCTCGGTGGAGGCGCTGGCGATCAGGACCGCCGCCCCGTCGCCCTTCTCGAGGTTCGTCTGGAGCCCGGCGGGATCGACGTCGGTGATCGAGCCGAGGGCCGCCTTCGCGGCGTCGGACATCCGGTCGACGTTCTGGCTGATGTCGTTGAGGCTGCTCGCGGCCGCGTTCAGACGTGCCTGGAGGGCCTGGTCGTTCGTGTAGGTGAGCTCCTGGCGATTCGCCCCGCCGGGAGGATGGAGGAGCTGCCCGACGAGGCCGGCCGAGCCGAGCGCCACGACGATCGCGAGCGCGGTCCACGCGACACCGGCGCCCACCAGGCCGGCGCGAGAGACGCCCCGGCCCACGGCTGCGCTCGACATCCGGCCGGATCGTAGCATCGTGTCCGTGGCCGCCCAGCACGACGATCGTCCCACTGCTGACTGGCTGGGCGGCTTCGCCGGCGGCGGCCCGCTGAGCGTCTCCGAGCGGGAGCTGCTGGCCGGCTGGCCGAAGGCCGAGCTCCATCTCCACCTCGATGGGTCGCTCCGGCCGGAGACCGCGATCGAGCTCGCCCGGACCCGCCGGATCGAGGCGCCCCGGACCGTCGCCGGGATGCGGGAGCTGCTCGTGGCGCCGATGCCTTGCGCCGACCAGGCCGAGCTGCTCCGGGCCTTCGACCTGCCGATCCTCCTCATGCAGGATGCCGAGGCGCTCGAGCGGATCACGTTCGAGCTGGTCGAGACGAAGGCGGCCGACGAGGTCCGCTACGTCGAGATCCGCTGGGGCCCCCTCCTCCACGTCCGGGGCGGTCTCTCGCCGGCCGACGGGATCTCGGCGGTCGTCGCGGGAGCGCGTCGGGGGGCGGCGGCGACGGGCACGACGGTGCGCCTGATCTGCACCGCGCTGCGGTCCCACGAGCCCGCGGACAACGCGCGCCTGGCTGAGACAGCGGCCGGGTTCCGGGACCAGGGCCTCGTCGGCTGGGACCTCGCCGGCCCGGAGGCGGCGTTCCCCGATCCGATGATCCACGCCCGAGCGTTCGAAGCGGCCCGCGCTGGCGGGCTGCGGGTCACCCTCCACGCCGGAGAGTGGGGCGGCGCACCCCAGGTCCGGCGGGCCCTCGAGCTCCGTCCGGAGCGGATCGCCCACGGCGCGGTTGCGATCGAGGACCCGTCGCTTGTCGCGGAGCTCGTCGCCCGCGACGTCTGCCTCGACCTGTGCCCCACCTCGAACGTCCAGGCGGGGCTGTTCCCGTCGGTCGCCATGCACCCGCTGGCACGCCTCGCGCGCGCGGGCGTGACCGTCACGGTCTCGACCGACGATACGACCGTGTCGGACCTCAGCCTCACCGAGGAATACGCCCGCGCCGTCGAGCGGGTCGGGCTGTCCCCGGCCGAGCTGTGGGCGATCGATCGTCGCGCCCTGGACGTCGCCTTCGCGGACGAGGCGGACCTCGTGCCGCTGCGCCTCGACTTCGAACGCGCGGTCGCCGGGAATCGGCTGCTACAGTCCCCCGCAATGCGGGACGTCCGGGCGTGATCACCTGCCCCACGTGCGGCACCGAGAACGAGTCGGGCCGCAAGTTCTGCGGCGAGTGCGGGACGAAGCTCGCGGCCGTCTGCCCGAGCTGCGGCACGGCCAACGCCGCGACCGCCCGCTTCTGCGGCGAGTGCGGGACGCCGCTCGCCGGAGCACCGTCGCCGGCTTCGTCCGCCGGTGCCGCGCCGGCCACCAGGCCCGCCGCCGCCCCGGCCACTGCCCCGGCCGTCGGCGTCGGGACGACCCCCGTCGCCGAGCGGCGCCTCGTCAGCATCCTCTTCGCCGACCTCGTGGGCTTCACGACCATCTCCGAGGGCCGCGACCACGAGGAGGTCCGCGAGCTCCTAAGCCGCTACTTCGAATCGAGCCGGGAGATCATCGAGCGCTACGGCGGGACCGTCGAGAAGTTCATCGGCGATGCCGTCATGGCGGTCTGGGGCGCCCCGACGGCCCACGAGGACGACGCCGAGCGCGCGGTCCGGGCCGGGCTCGACGTCGTGGAGGCGGTGAAGGACCTCGGACCCGGCCTCCAGGCGCGGGCCGGGGTGCTCACCGGCGAGGCCGCGGTCACGCTCGGCGCGACCGGCCAGGGCATGGTCGCCGGCGACCTCGTGAACACCGCGAGCCGCCTGCAGTCGGTGGCGCCGGCGGGGGTCGTGCTCGTCGGCGAGTCGACCCATCGGGCCACCTCGAACGCGATCGCCTACGAATCGGCCGGCGAGCAACTGCTCAAGGGCAAGGCCACGCCGGTCCCGGCGTTTCGGGCGCTGCGCGTCGTCGGACGGAGAGGCGGCGCAGGCCGCGCGGATCGCCTGGAGGCGCCCTTCGTCGGCCGGGACTCGGAGCTGCGGCTCCTCAAGGACCTGTTCCACACGACGTCGCGCGAGCGCCGGGTCCGGCTCGTCTCGATCACGGGCCAGGCGGGCGTCGGCAAGAGCCGGCTTGTCTGGGAGCTCCGGAAGTACGGCGACGGGCTGCTCGAGAACTACTTCTGGCACGAGGGTCGGTCGCCGGCCTACGGCCAGGGCATCACCTTCTGGGCGCTCGGGGAGATGGTCCGCGGCCGGTGCGGGCTGGTCGAGACCGACGACCAGTTCACGACCCGGTCGAAGGTCACCGCGGCGGTCGCCCGGTTCATCCCGGAGGGTCCGGATCGCGAGCGGGTCGAGCGGGCGCTGCTCGCCCTGCTCGGCGTCGGCGAGGCACCCGAGGGTGGCGCCGGTGAGCTGTTCGGCGCGTGGCGCCTCTTCTTCGAATCGATGGCCGCGACGCAGCTGGTCACCCTCATCTTCGAGGACCTCCACTGGGCCGACCCGGGGACCCTCGACTTCATCGACCACCTGCTCGATTGGACCCGCAACGTCCCGATCCTGATCGTCACCCTGGCCCGCCCAGAGCTGCTCGACCACCGTCCGGAGTGGGGCGCCGGCCGCCGGAACTTCCTGGCCCTCGACCTCGAGCCGCTCGACTCGACGGCGATGCGCGGCCTGCTCGACGGGTTCGTCCAGGGCCTGCCGGAGCCCGCCGCGCGGTCGATCGTGCGCCGCGCCGAGGGCATTCCGCTCTATGCCGTCGAGACGATCCGGATGCTCGTCGCCGACAGCCGCCTGCGGCCGATCGAGGGCGGCCGGTTCGAGCCCGCCGGCGCTCTCGGCGAGCTGGCGATCCCCGACACGCTGCACGCCCTCATCGCGGCCCGCCTCGACGGCCTCGACCCGGCGGAGCGGGCCCTGATCCAGGATGCCGCGGTCCTCGGCCAGAGCTTCACGAAGGCGGGGCTCACGGCCGTCTCCGGCCTCGCACCCGCCGAGCTCGATGCGCGCCTCCGAGTGCTCGTCCGGTCGGACCTCCTCCACGAGGACGTCGATCCGCGCTCGCCGGAACGGGGCCAGTACGCGTTCGTCCAGGCGCTCATGCGCGAGGTCGCGTACTCGACGCTGGCGATGAAGGAGCGGCGGTCGCGCCATCTCGCGGCTGCCCGGTTCTTCGAATCGCTCGGCGACGAGGAGCTCGCCGGCGCCCTCGCCTCGCATTACGTCTCCGCGTTCCGGGCGAGCCCCGCCGGTCCCGAGGCAGACGCCCTCGCCAGCCAGGCGCGGGTCTCGCTGCGGGGTGCCGCCGATCGGGCCCAGGCCCTCGGCTCGCCGATCCAGGCCGTCACGTTCCTCGAGCAGGCGGTCGAGGTGGCGTCCGACGACCTCGAGCGAGCCACGCTCCTCGAGCGGGCGGCCCTCGCCAGCGCCATGGCCGCCAAGGCCGAGCTCGGGCTGGCCCTCGTCGACCGTGCCTGGGAGATCCGGGAGCGGCTCGGCGATCGCGGGGCGATGGCCGGCAACGTGGCCGCCCGCGTCCGCGTCCTGCGCGCCCTCAGGCAGCGCGAGACCGCGCTCGACGTCACCGAGGCCGCGCTGGCCGAGTACGCCGAGCTCGGCCAGGAGCATCCCGCGATCATCGATCTGAACCTCGCCGTCGCCCGCATCGGCACCGGCGTCGGCAAGCACGACCTGGCGATGGAGGCGGCCGATCGGGTCGCGATCGTCGGCGAGCGCCTGGCGCTCTCGAACATCGTCGCCGAGGCGCTGACCGTGAAGGGCATCTGCTACTTCTACGGCGGCCGGCTCTGGGAGGCGCGGGCCGTCCTCGAGGGCGCCCGGATCATCGCCCGCAACTTCAACCTCGCCGACGTCGAGCTCCGGGTCATCCACAACCTCGGGCTCGGGCTCGCGCTCGACGACGCACGGGCGGCCGTGGAGCTGGAGCGCGACGGCCTGGCGCTCGCCAGGCGGCTCGGCGAGCGGTCGTCCGAGGTCACGCTGCTCGGCAACGTCGTCGAGGACGCCCGCCGCACCGGTGAATGGGCCTGGGCACTGGGCGAGCTCGACGCCGCGATCGCGCTCGACATCGACGCGGCGAGCCGGCGTTCGCTCGTCCTGAACCGCGCGGCCTACCACGCCTACACCGGGACGATCAGCGATGCCGACCGCGCCGAGATCGACCGGCCGGTCCTCGACATGGAGGACGCCGACGTCGACGCCGCGGCCTTCGAGGTCAAGGCGTCCATCTCCCTTGCCGATGGCGACTGGCTCGGGGTGTACCGGAACTACTTGCAGATGGCGGACACGAGCCCGCTGAACGCCCCGTACGTGCTGCCGATCATGGGCTGGGCCGCGATCCTCGGACGGGATGCCGGTCTGGCTCGCGCGGCGATCGATCGGCTCAGGCAGATGGGGACACGCGGCCGCGCCACGGATGCCGGGGTGACGGCCGTCAAGGCGGGAATCTCGGCCCTCGAGGGTGATCCGGCGGCGGCGATGGCGGGCTTCCGCCAGGCGATCGCCGCGGCCCGCGAGCTGGGGATCCGCCTCGACGAGGCGCTGATCGCGATGGTCGCGGTGTCGTGCCTCGGTGCCGACGAGCCCGAGACCCTCGGCTGGGCGACCCAGGCCGCGGACTTCTTCGACGAGGTGGGGGCCCTGCCGCTCGGGGAGCAGCTGGCCCGCCTCATCGACCAGACGAGCGCGAGCGACATCCAGGCGGCGCGGGCCGCGATGGCCGGGGCGCCCGCCGAGCCGCCGTCCTCGGGCGGGGCCGGGGCGGCGGCCGACACGAGCCGGACGAGCGAGGCGCCGGCAACCGGCTAGCTAGCGCAGCGTGCCCAGGACGCGCTCCAGCTCGGCGGCATCGGCCGCGATCGCGGTCGGTCGCGCGTCGGGTGGCAGCGCCGCGGCGGCCTCCCGCGTGGTCACACCGGTCAGCATCAGGACGCATCGCGCGCCCACCCGCCGGGCGGCGGCCAGGTCCGTCTGGATGCCATCGCCGATGACGATCGCCTCGCCGGCGCGGCGGCCGACCGCCAGTGCCGCCTCCTCCATGAGCAGCGGCTCAGGCTTGCCGATCGTGACGGGGGTCACGCCGCTCGCGACCTCGATCGCGGCGATCACGCTGCCGGCGCCCGGCCGGATCCAGCGCTCGGTCGGATACACCGGATCGCGGTTCGTGGCGATGAACGTCGCCCCGGCACGGACGCAGTCCGCGGCGGCCGCGATCCGGAGATACGTCAGCTGCGGGTCCACGCCGGCGACCACGGCATCCGGACGGCCGGCCGCGCCGACCCCGTCGAGGCCCTCCTTCGCCATCCGCTCCGCCGCGAACCCGGCGTTGACGACCTCGAGGCCGACGTCGCGGAGCTCGCGATCGAGCCCGCCCGCGCCCACGCTCAGCACCCGACGCACAGCGGGCTCGCGCTCGCGCAGGTACAGCGCAGTCGCCCGCGGCGCGCTCACGATCCGGTCGGCGGAGACCGGCGCCCCGAGCTCGGTCAGGCGGGTCACGTAGTCGGCTCGGTAATGCATCGAGTTGTTCGTGACGTACACGACGTCGTCGCCCTTCGCGGCCCGCGACGCGAGGACGGCGGCGACGCCCGGCACGGGATCGGAGCCGCGGTAGACGACGCCATCGAGGTCGACGAGGAGGAGGAGGCCGGGCATGTCCGCGGATCGTAGCGGCTAGGATTCGCCGCCCGTGACGACCTTCGCCAGCCAACGCTTCGTCGATGTGCCCGGCTGTCGGCAGAACGCGGGGACGGCCTCGCCCCGATGACCGTCAGCAGGTTCTAGGGATGGCACGGACGGGCGGTCGACCGAGCGCCGACGAGCCGCGCCTTGTCCTCGTCGACGGCCGGAGCCTCCAGGGAGCGCTGGCGCTAGGGACGGCGTCGGGCACGATGCCCACGAGCGTGATGCTGAGCCGCCTGCTCGCCGTCGTGCCACCACAGGCCACGACGGAGCTCCTGCTCGATGGCTTCCCGAGCGGTGGGGTCGTGGGCCGCGTCGGGCCGCGGGTCCGAATCGAGTTCTGCCGGCACAAGACGGCCGACCAGCGGATCGCCGAGCTCGTCGAGGCCGCCGCGCTGGAGCTCGGGCCGATCGGCGTCGCCGGCGTCCTCGTGGTCAGCGACGACCGTGAGGTCCAGGACGTCGCCCGCCGGCACGGGGCGGCCGTCGCCGGCACGGCTTGGGTGGCCGACGGGCGCGCCGCCTCGGCGCGATCGGCGGCCCGGGGGCCCCAGCCATTCCCGGTCACGCGAGCCGCGCGGGCCGGGACCTCGTTGGGCCACGGTCGGCAGCCGCGCCCGCCGCGTCGCGACCGCGACTCGCGCTAGGATCACGCTCCGTGAACGACCCGATCGGGCACCTCGTCACCAGCCTGCTGAGCCTGCTCACCCCGATCCTGACCCCGGACTGGGGCGCCCTCATCGGGCTCCTGCCGATCTTCCTCCTCGTCGGCGTCGTCGGCCCGATCGTTAGCCTGCTCGTCCTCGGCTGGTTCATCTATGTCGTTCGCGCGCCGCGGGCCCGGATGCCCTATCGCGAGCCTCTCCCCGTCCGTGCGCCCCTGGCCGATGGCATCCCGGTCTATCCGGCCGGCGAGCCGTACTGCCTCCACGACCAGCTGATCCTTCCGCCCGGCTCCACGACCTGCCCGGTCTGCGGCCGCGAGGCCGCGGTCCGCTGTCCGAAGTGCGGCGTCGGTCGAGCCGCCTACCTCGACACCTGCGCCAACTGCGGCCTCGTCCTCCGCATCAAGGCCGTCCCGGCGCGGAGCCTCCAGCCGGCCGGCCCGCCGCCCGGAGGCGCGGCCGCCGCCTGATGGAGACCCTGACCGAGGTCCTCTTCACGACCGGCACGATCGCCCTCGCGATCGCGTTCGCGGCGAACGTCGGTCACTCGGTCCTGCTGGCGAACGGTCGGCGCGCGCTCGTCTCGTTCCTGCAGCCCGCCCAACCGGCCTGGGCCGGCGTCGCGACCGGGTCCTTCGTCGATGCCCGCCGCGCGTCGCAGGCCGGGACGCCCGCCGACTTCGCGGCGCCGAGCCCGCTCTCGTCGACCGCGCGCTGGCTGAATATCCTCGCGTTCGTGCTCCTTGCCGGCGCGCTCATCACCCGGGCCGTGATCGTCGGGCGTGGCCCGTGGGGCAACCTCTACGAGTTCTCGGTCGCGTTCGCGACCTCGATCCTCGGGACGTACCTCGTCCTGTCGCGCCGCTACCCGATCGCCTCGATCGCGTTCATCCCGGTCGGCGTCTCCCTGGCCCTCGCGATCTACGCGTCGTCGCTGCCGAACGACATCAAGCCCCTCGTGCCCGCGCTCCAGAACGCGCCGCTGCTCACGATCCACGTCGGGATGGCGATGCTGTCGTACGGGATCTTCGCGACGTCGTTCGCGGCCGGGATCGGCTACCTCATCCAGGGCAAGGAGGACCGATTCGGCTGGTTGCCGTCGCATCGCGTCCTCGATGCCGTCGCGTACCGGGCCGTGATCATCGGCTTCCCGATCTTCGCGACGATGATCATCCTCGGCTCGTGGTGGGCGTCGATCGCCTGGTCGGCGTATTGGAGCTGGGATCCCAAGGAGACCGCGGCCCTCGTCACGTGGCTCGTCTACGCGATCTACCTCCACGCCCGGAACCAGCGTGCCTGGGCCGGCCGGCCGGCGGCCCTGCTGCTCGTCGTCGGCTTCGGGATGGTCCTCGTGACCTACTCGGGCTCGCTCTGGTTCAACGGCCTGCACGCGTACTCGGGCCTCTGAGCCCGGGCGAGCCGCCCGTTCCGGCGACCGGTCAAACGGGCCACCTCGAGGATCAGGTCGGCCAGCGCTCGGGGCCGGGGCACCTGAGCGATCGAGCCGCGCTAGCCTGACGTCGAGATGACGCTGGTCCTCGACAAGCTCGTCAAGCGCTTCGGTTCCGGCCCGAGCGCCGTCACCGCGCTCGATGAGCTCAGCTTCACGGTCCAGCCCGGCGAGGTCTTCGGGTTCCTCGGCGCCAATGGCGCCGGCAAGACGACGACGATGCGGATCGTCCTCGACATTCATCCGGGCCGATTCCGGGATCGCGACCTGGGACGGCGTCAGGACGGCGGACGTCTCGTCCCGGACATGGGGCTACCTCCCAGAGGAGCGCGGCCTCTACCCCCGGATGGAGATCCTCGAGCAGCTGATGTTCTTCGGCGACCTCTACCACGTCGGCCGGGCCGAGGCCCGCCGGCGCGCGCTCGAATGGCTCGACCGGTTCCAGGTCCCGGAGTACGCCCACCGCCGGGCGGAGGAGCTGTCGAAGGGCAACCAGCAGAAGATCCAGTTCATCGCCGCGGTCCTCCACGAGCCGCAGGTCCTGCTCATGGACGAGCCGTTCTCGGGCCTCGATCCGGTGAACGCCGCGATCCTGAAGGAGGCCTTCCTCGAGATGAAGCGCCGGGGCGCGACGATCGTCTTCTCGACCCACCAGATGGACCAGGTCGAGGAGCTGTGCGAGTCGGTCGTGCTCATCGACCGCGGCCGGAAGGTCCTCGGCGGCCCGATCCGCGACGTGAAGCGCTCGACCGGCCGGCAGGTCGTCCGGATCGCGGTCGACGGCGATGGCTCGATGCCCTGGCTGGGCGGGCTGCCAGGCGTCCGCGTCGTCCGGCCGGGCCTCGACTACACGGAGCTCGACGTCGACCACGGCACCGACCCCGAGACCGTGCTCCGGGCCGCGCTCGACCATGCCGGCGTCCGGGTCACCCGGTTCGAGATCGCCGATCCGTCGCTCGAGGAGATCTTCATCGAGAAGGTCGGCCATCGGCCGACGGAGGAGCAGCACCTCGCGTCCGCCGCGGCGGCCACGACGGCGGGGACGGCGGCCGCCTGATGGGCCTCATCAGCTGGCTGATCCGCCGCCTCACCGGTCACGGATCAAAGAGCGACGCCGACGACGGCGGCGGTGGCGGCGGCGAGCGGAGCTTGACGGTCGGGGCGCGGGCGATGAAGCTCGAGGTCTCGAACGTCATCGCGATCGCCCGGCGTGAGTACGTCACCCGCGGGCGGACACGGGCCTTCCGCCTCGTGACCGTCCTCCTCGTCATCGCCGCGTTCGCGACCGCGATCGCACCGGTGCTCCTCGAGTGGTTCGAGCGGGGCAGCGCCGCCACCCAGATCGAGGTCGAGGTCGGCGACACGAAGCCGGCGATCGATCCGGTCGCCACGATCCAAGCGATCCTCAATGCCGATGCCCAGGCCGGCAGCACCACGACCGGAGCCTCGACGCCGAGCTCGCCGGCGTACTCGGTCACGGCCGTGTCCGACGACGCCGCGGCGCGGGCGCGGGTCGACTCCGGTCAGACCGCCGGGCTCCTCATCCTCGGCCGTGATCCAGCCACCCACGAGCTGACCTTCATCTTCGTCACGAAGGCCAAGGCGATCGACCGGATCTCGCAGTTCATGGCCGGTGCCGCCGCGAGCTACGCGCACCTCGAGCTCCTCATCCAGAGCGGCGTCCCGGGGCCGACCCTGGCGCTCCTGCAGGCCGCGCCGACCTACGCCAGCCAGCTGCCCGACGGATCCCCGCTCGACAACTCGCCCTCGAACTTCGTGAACCAGTTCCTGGCCGGCTTCGTGCTGTCGATCGTGCTGTTTATCGCGATCATCGTCTACGGCCAGTGGATCGCCCTGAGCGTCGCCGAGGAGAAGAGCAGCCGCGTCATGGAGGTCATCCTCGGGGCCGCCTCGCCGTTCGAGCTCCTGGCCGGGAAGGTCATCGGGGTCGGCGGCCTGGCGCTCACCCAGTACGCGATCATCTTCGTGCCGGCGCTGGTCGGGATCCTCCTCCAGGGCCAGATCGCCGCGCTCATCCTCGGCGGCGCGCCCGGCTCGATCGCGCTCCCGCCCGGCATCTCGATCGGCCTGTTGCTGGTCTTCGGCCTGGTCTTCGCGCTTGGGTTCGCGTTCTACGCGGTCCTGTACGCCGGGGCCGCCTCGCTGATCAGCCGGACCGAGGACATCCAGCAGATCGTGGCGCCGATGTCCCTGGTGGCATCGGCCGGCTACCTCGTTGCCGTCTACTCGACGACCGGGCTCATCTCGTCCAGCTCCCGCCTCGTCTCGATCATGACCTACATCCCGTTCTTCAGCCCCGTCATGGTCCTCACCCGGATCGGTGCCGGGACAATCGACCCGCTCGAGGTCGTTATCTCGATCGCGATCCTCGCGGTCTCCGTGCCGGTCGCGCTGTGGGCCGCCGCGCGGCTCTACTCGGCGGGCGTCCTCATGTACGGCCAACGACCCTCCATCCGACTCCTCGCCCGGGTGCTCCGCGGGGCGTAGCCCGCTCAGCCCAGGCCGAGCAGCGCCCGGGGAACCGCCGTCGCCGCGAGCGCGGCTCGAGCGGGCTCGACCTCGCAGAACGCGGCGAGGTTTCGGACGGCCTGATCCATCGCGAGGACGCTCCCGGCGAGCGTGCCGTCGGGCAGGCGGGCCGAGGCGCCGCGCGGAGCGTCGAGGGCGCCGCGCTCCCCGGTCTCGTCGGTTCGGACCTCCACCTCGCGCCCGGCCAGGCGATGACGGCCGGGCGGCATCCCGAGGGCCGCGATCGCGTCGGTGACGATCGCGAGGCGCTCGGCCCCGACCGCCGCCCGGACGATCCTGACCATCGCCGGGTGGACGTGGATGCCATCGGGGATCAGCCCGATGGTCACTCGCGGATCGACCATCGCCGCGCCCGGCAGGCCGGGGTCGCGGTGGTCGAGCGGCGACATCGCGTTGAAGAGGTGGGTCACGGCTCGGATCCCGGCGTCGAAGCCGGCCCGGGCCTGGTCGAAGGTCGCCGCGCTGTGGCCGGCAGAGACGACCACGCCGTTGCCGACCAGCCGCTCGGCGACGTCGAGGGCGGCCGGCAGCTCCGGCGCCAGGGTCACGATCCGGACCCCGACCGCCGGCGACCAGTCGCGCACGGCGCCCACGTCGGGCTTCCGCAGCGTCGCCGGGTCATGGGCTCCGGCCCGGGCCGGCGACAGGAACGGGCCCTCGATATGCCAGCCGAGGGCGGTGGCCCCGGCGTATCCGGCGGGCGGGCCGGCGGCGAGGACCGACATAGCGAGATCGACGACCTCGAAGCCGGGGCTCACGAGCGTCGGCAGGAAGGCGGTGACGCCGTATCGGGCCAGCGCCGCGCCGACCGCCCACACCGCGGCGGGATCCTCGGTCAGGTCGTGGCCGGCCGCGCCGTTGACCTGGAGGTCGACGTACCCGCCGGCGAGAGGCTGGGATGGCGTCATGCGAGCACCACCGGCAGGCGACCGGGGAACGGCTCGGCGGATCCCGTCCGCCCGAACAGCGCCGCGGCCAGCGCGTCGAGCGACGGCCGGAGGATCGAGTAGGTCGCGACGTTGGTGCGGGCGCTCGGGTAGGCAACAACATCCCAGGGCGTCCGCAGGGCGACCGAGACGACGGGTCGGCCGGTCGCGACGAGGGCGGCGACGAGCTCGGCCTGGGCCGATCCGGGCATCGCGGCGATCGTGCCGACCACGACCGCTTCCGCCGCCTGCGCCCGCCCCACGACCGCGGCGATGTCCGCTGGCGTGGGTGGATCCGACGTCACGATCTCCTCGGCCCGCGGGTGCTGGGCGCGGAGCGCCTCCCCGAGCTGCGGCGCGACATACGACGAGGTATCCGCGGGCGTCAGGTCGCGCGGCCGGGGCATCACGGCAAGCAGCGTGGCAGATGGGTCGAGCCGCAGGGGCAGGCGCCCGTCGTCGCGCACGAGCGTGAGCGAGCGGGCGGCGAGCTCGCGGGCGAGCGCCTGATGCGTCTCGCTGCCCACGACATCGAATGCCGGCTTCGGAAAGCCGCCGATCCACCGGCGGAGCGTCTCGATCCGCGCGTGCGCCTCGGCCAGCCCTTCGGCGTCGAGGAGCTCCACCTCCGCCGCGCGCCGGATCGCCGACTCGATCCGGGCCAGGGCGCGCCGGTCCGGGGTCGTCAGCAGCAGGTCGACGCCGGCCCGAAGCGCCGCGACGACGTCGACCGCCTGGGTCGCGTCCTGCGGCAGCGCCCGCATGTCGAGCGCGTCGGTAATCGAGACCCCGTCGAAGCCGAGGTCGTCGCGCAGAAGCTCCCGGAGGACCGTCGCGGACAGGGTCGCCGGCAGCGCGGGGCTTCCCGTCAGCGAAGGATTCGCGAAGTGCCCGGTCATCACCACCCGCAACCCGGAGGCCGTCGCGGCCCGATACGGCGCCAGATCGACGGCCTCGACCTCCGCCCTCGACCGCTCCACGACCCCCAGCGCGTGGTGGGTGTCCGCGGTCACCCCGCCGAGGCCGGGGAAATGCTTGCCCGTCGCGGCGACGCCGGCCGACTGCACGCCCCGGATCCAGGCGCTTCCGAGCTGGCCGACTGCGATCGGATCGTCACCGAACGCCCGGATGCCGATCGTCGGGTTGTCGCGGCTCGCGACGACGTCGAGGACCGGCGCGTAGTCCACGTTCACGCCGACCGCCCGGAGCTCGAGGCCGATGGCCCGCCCGACCCGCTCGGCGAGGCCCGCGTCCCCGGTCGCGCCGATCGCCATCGGCCCCGCGAACGGCGTCCAGCCGTCGCCGAGCGCGAGGAGCTGGCCGCCCTCCTGGTCGGCGGCGATGAGCAGGGGCGAATCGGCGGGCCGGCCGGAGGCGCGCTGCAGCGCCGAGCTGAGCGCGGCGACCTGGTGCGGCGATCGGACGTTGCGAGCCCGGAACAGGGTCACGCCGGCCGCCGGGGCACCGGCCAGCCGCTCGCGGAGCCACCCCGGCAGCGTCGTGCCCCGGAACGCGAGCATCAGCCGCTCGAGCACGTCGTCGCGCGCGGCCGCTGAGCGCGCGGCTCCAGTTCGGGCGGCTTCTGCGCTCGCGGCCCTGACGCCGGCCGCCACTGAGCGCTCGCCCGCCCCGTGAGTGCCCGTCCGCATCGTCACGGCCGGATTGTTGTCCCCGCATCGAGGCTATGTAAAGGGACTTGACAAAGTCTCCCGCCCTCCTACCATCCAGCCTTAGTCCAGAGTCTTGACAAACCGATCGGAGGAGATCGGCCGACAGAGGCCGATCGAGGGCGTGGAGGCCAGATCGCGTTGATCAAGGGGCCCGGCAAGGCAACGCACCAGGAGACGCGCGCCCACAACTCGCGCCTCGTGCTGGGCACCGTCTACGACCGCGGCCCGATCTCCCGTGCGACCGTCGCCCGCGCCACCGGCCTCACCCGGACCACGGTCTCGGACGTCGTCGGCGTCCTGCTCGCCGACGGCCTCGTCCGCGAGATCGGCCGCGGGCCGTCGACCGGCGGTCGGGCGCCGGTCATGCTCGAGGTCACGGGCGACGCCCGCCACCTGATCGGGCTCGACCTCGGCGAGAAGGTCTTCCGCGGCGCGATCGTCGACCTCCGCGGCCGCGTCGTCTCGGCGATCGAGGTCGAGGTCGAGGATCGCGACGGTCAGGGCGCGCTCGAGCAGGTCTTCGGGCTGGTCGACCGGTTGATGGCCGCGAGCGACCGCCCGGTCCTCGGCATCGGCATCGGCACAGCTGGCCTGATCGACACGACGGTCGGCACGGTCCTGGAGGCGGTCAACCTCGACTGGCACGACCTGCCCCTGGGCTCCCTCCTCCGGGCCCGGACCGGCCTGCCAGTCTACGTCGCCAACGACAGCCAGGCGACGGCGCTGGCTGAGCACGTGTTCGGCGGGCCCCGGACCTCGAACCTCGTCGTCGTGAAGGTCGGCGAGGGCGTCGGCGCCGGCGTCGTCCTCGAGGGCCGGCTCTTCCAGGGCGACGGCTTCGGCGCCGGTGAGATCGGCCACACCACGATCCGCCCCGGCGGCGACCCCTGCCGCTGCGGCCGGAACGGCTGCCTCGAGACGGTCTCGAGCACGCGCGCCATCCTCCGCCGCCTCGCGCCGAGCGGCATCACCCGCCTGCCCGACGCGGTGGCCGCGCTCCAGGCCGGCGATCCGGACGTCCACGCGGCCGTGATCGAGTCCGGTCGCGAGATCGGCGTCGCCGTCGCGTGGCTGGTCGGGGCGCTCAACATCGACCGGGTCGTCCTCGTCGGTGGGGCGGCGGAGTTCGGCGAGCCCTGGCTCGACGCGGTCCGCGACACGATGCGCCATAGCGCGCTCGGGCGGCTCGCCTCGGCGACGACCGTCGAGATCAGCGCCATCCGCGACGACGTCGTGCTGGGCGCATCGGCGCTGCTGATGACCCAGGAGCTCGGGCTTCGGCTCTCCGCGCAGCCGCTGGACACGGCCGCCGAGATGACGAGCGGCGACGCTGCCGTCGACGTCCTCGGGGTCCCGGCATGACGACCGTCGAGCAGCCCGCGGTCAGAGTTGCGCAGGGCTCCCTCGTCGCCGGAGTCGACGTCGGCGGCACGAAGGTTGCCGCCCTCGTGGTCGATGACACGGGGCAGGTGCGGGGCAAGGCCGTCCGGCCCATGGCCGACCGATCCCACGGCGGGGTCGAGCCGATCGTCGGCGCGGTCAAGGCCGCGCTCGCCGAGGCGGGTGCCGGGACCGAGTCGCTGCGGGCGATCGGAATCGGGGTTCCCGGCCGGATCGACGCGCGGGCCGGCATCGTCAACCTCGCCACGAACCTCGGCTGGCGCGACCTGCCGCTCGCCGCCCTCATCGAGGACCAGCTCGGCGTGGCGACCAGCGTCGAGAATGACGTGGGCCTCGCGGCTGCCGGCCTCGTCCGGCATCCCGTCGCCGAGGGCGCTCGGAGCCTCGCCTACGTCGCGGTCGGCACCGGGATCGGCGCCGGCCTCGTGCTGAATGGCCGCCTCTACCAGGGCGATCACGGCATGGCCGGCGAGATCGGCCACGTCATCGTCGTCGCCGACGGAATCGAGTGCCGCTGCGGCCAGCACGGCTGCCTCGAGACGATCGCCTCGGGCCCGCACATTGCCCGACGCGCGGCCGAGGCACTGCAGGAGCGCGGCACCGAGGCCGACCGGATCCTCCGGGCCGGCGATCCCATCACCGCCAAGACCGTCTACGAGGCCGCGGCCGCCGCCGAGCCGATCGCCTCGGCCATCGCCACGGAGACCGGCGCCTTCCTGGCCCGGTCCGTGGCCGGCCTGATGTTCACCTGCGACCTCGACCTCGTCCTGCTCGGCGGCGGCGTCGCCGCGGCCGGCGCGGCCTTCCTCGACCCGATCCTCGCCGAGCTCGAGCACCTGCGGGCTGCCTCGACGCTCGTCGGGGCCTTCATCCCGCCCGGAGCCGTCCGGGCGCTCGCACCCGACTTCGAACCCGTGGCCTGGGGCGGTGTTGCCCTGGCCCGCGGCCAGGTCATGACGGGCTTCCAGGGCGAAACCCCTGGGACCGTGGAGGAGGTGGTGGCACGCACACCGTTGACGTGAGGCGGGGCCCGCCTCCTGACCAAGCGAGCAGCAACCGACCAGGCAGCAACCAGACAGGCAGCAACCGACCAGGCAGCACATCACAGGAGGAGCTCGAACCGTGGAGATGAAACGACTCGGTGCCCTTGCAGCCACCGCGGCGCTCGCGCTCGCGGCCTGCAACACGGCATCGTCCCCGTCGCCGTCGAGTGCCGGCGCACCGACCGCCGCGGCCACCGAGGCCGCCTCGGCCGCCGCCAGCGCGGGCGCCAGCCCGACCGAGGCGGCACTGGCTCCGGATCCGGCCGAGGCCGTGATCCCGAACGTCGAGCAGGGCGCGGAGATCCACTTCTGGACCTTCTACCTCTCGCCGACGTTCGACGACTACATCAAGACCACCATCAACCGCTTCGAGGCCACGTACCCGGGCGTCAAGGTCGACTGGGAAGACCACCAGGCCACCTTCCAGGACGACCTCAAGGCCGCGTTCGCCGCAGGCACCGCGCCGGACGTCATCAACCTCTCGGTCTCCGAGGGCTGGGTCTCCGACTACGCCAGCAAGGGCCTCCTGCTAGGGCTCAACGACAAGGTCCCGCAGGCGGTCCAGCAGACGTACTTCCCGGGCCTCTGGAACGAGCAGCTGGTCAACGGCCAGAACTACCAGTTCCCGTGGTACCAGGGCATCAACGTCGACCTGATCAACAAGCAGATCTTCCAAACGGCCGGCGTCGACCCGTCGACCTTCCCGAAGCAGCTGTCCGGCGTCCCGGCGCTCTGCCAGACGCTCCTGACGGCCGCGAAGACGCCCTGCGACATCCGCCTCACCGTGAACGACATCCTCTCGCAGATGGTCTACGAGGGGAACGTCAAGATCCTGACCGCGGACGGCACGAAGTTCGCCTTCAATGGCCCCGAGGCCGTGGCCTGGGTCCAGATGTACAAGGACATGGTCAAGGCCGGGACCGTCGACACCGACGTCCTGACCACGACCGATGACCGCGTCGGCCTCCTGTCGTTCTCGGCCGGCCAGGCCCCGTTCTACGCGACGGGCCTGAACCTGATCCGCGACGTCAAGGCCAACAACAGCCAGCTGTACAGCAACCTGGCCGTCGCCCCGACCCCGGTCGGCGCCTCCGGCGTCGTCGGCAAGGGCCTGATGTCCATCTCCGTCAAGGCCGACACGAAGTACCCGAACGCGTCCATGGCGCTCGCCCAGTTCTTCACGAACGCGCGGAGCATGACGGCGTTCGCCAAGATCGTGGCCATCTACCCGTCGACCATCGCCTCGTACGACGACCCGTTCTTCTCGTCGAGCTCACCGCTCATCGAGGACAGCGCTCGGGCCACGGCGAAGGACGTGATCTCGCACTACGCGGACATCGTCCCGAGCCTCCCGGCCGGCGTCGACAAGGGCCAGGTCAACGACATCGTCCTGAAGGCGGTGGAGAGCGCGATCATCCCGGATGGCAGCGGCAACACCGTCGACATCCAGACGGCGTTGAACCAGGCGGTGGCCGCGGCCAACGCCTTGATCAAGTAGCCGCCTGACCGAGCCAGCCTGAAGGGCTCGATCGCCCGGATCGAGCCCGCCAACGGCCCCCGCCGGACCTCTCCGGCGGGGGCCACACTCCCCGAGGATGACGATGTTCAGGCGCTTCTCGGCGACGCCGTACCTGTTCCTCGCGCCAGCCCTCCTGCTCATCGCCGTCTTCGTCGTCTATCCCATCGGCGCGGTCGTCTTCTACAGCTTCACGACCTGGGACATCGTCCGGCCGCCGGTCCTGACGGGCTTCAGCAACTACACGGCCCTCGTCTCCGACCCGACCTTCTGGAAGGCGCTGACCCACTCGATCATCTACCTGATCGTGACCCCGACGATCATCGCCCTCTCGGTCGTCCTCGCGATCGTCGTCAACCGAAAGCTGCGCGGGATCAACATCTTCCGGGCGCTGTACTTCGTGCCCGCGGTGAGTGGCTCGATCGCGATCGGGATCGCCTGGCGCTTCCTCTTCGAGCGGACCGGCTTCATCAACAGCCTGCTCGAGACGCTCGGGATCATCCAGACGCCGATCCAGTGGCTCTCGAACCCGAACACGATCCTGCCGATCGCGATGCTCCTCACGATCTGGGCTGGAGTCGGCTACTACTCGGTGATCTTCGTCGCCGGGCTCCAGAACATCCCCGAGGAGCTCTATGACGCGGCCCTGATCGACGGCTGCAACAACCTCCAGAAGCACTGGCACGTGAGCCTGCCCGGAATCCGGCCGCAGATCGTCTTCGTCGCCGTGATCTCGAGCCTCGCCGCGCTGAAGGTCTTCGACGAGATCTATGTCCTCACCGGCCGCACGGGCGGCGTCCTCGACTCGGCGACGACCATCGTCTTCTACCTCTGGCAGCAGGCCTTTGTGAACGAGCGCGCGGGCTACGCCGCGGCGATTGCGATCGTGCTCCTCGCCCTGACCCTCGCCTTCTCGATCCTCAACGTGCGCTTCCTGGAGCGCGGCCAGGAGCGCCCCTGATGGCCGGCGCAAGGCTCGGGGCCGGGGCTGCCGGCGCCGTCGCCGAGGTCGGGCGCCCGCCGCTCGAGCTGGCGGCCCACCGCCGACCGCGGCTGCGCGCCCGCCAGGTCGCGGAGAACATCGGCTGGTACCTGATCCTCAGCCTGATCGCGCTCATCACGATCTTCCCGTTCCTGTGGATCGTGATGACCTCGCTGAAGGGACCCCAGGACCTGCTGTTCTCCACCCCGCCACAGCTCTTCCCCGCGCACCCGTCGCTCGCGGCGTACTCGACGGTCCTCGCCGCGCTGCCGATCCCCAAGTTCTTCCTGAACAGCATCGTCGCGTCGTCGCTGACCACGGTCTTCAACGTGCTGGTGTCGGCCCTCGCCGCCTACCCCCTCGCCAAGATGCGGTTCCGGTTCCGCGAGCCGATCTTCTACCTGCTCCTCGCGACGCTGATCGTGCCGATCCAGCTCACGTTCATCCCGTCCTACCTGCTGGCTCGCTTCTTCGGCTACTACGACTCGCTGCCGGCGATCATCTGGCCGTCGCTCGCCAGCGCGTTCAACATCTTCCTGATGCGCCAGGCGTTCCGGGGGGTGCCGGACGAGCTGATCGACGCCGCGCGGGTCGATGGCGCCGGTGACTGGCGGATCTGGTGGCAGATCGCCGTGCCTCTCGTCCGCCCGACGATCGCGACCGTCGCGATCTTCACGTTCGTGACCTCGTGGAACGACTTCCTGTGGCCGTCGCTGATGCTCCCGACGACCGTGAACAAGACGCTCCCCGTCGGCCTCGCCGCGCTGCAGAGCTACTTCAGCTCCGACTTCCGCTCGATCGCGGCCGGCGTGACGATGACGGTCATCCCGATCCTGATCTTCTTCGTCGCGCTGCAGCGCTACTTCGTCCGCGGCTTGGGTGGCGCCCTCAAGGGCTAGCTCGGCCGGCGCGCCCGCGCGGCGCCCCCGCGCGGTGTGCCCCCGCGGCGCGACACACGCCGACGCCGCTCGCCCCGCGCTGCTTCGGCGCCTGACGCTCGCTTCAGCCAGTCGCCGCGCAGATTCCATGCCTTACGCACGCCGGGCGAGCGTTAGGTCGCCTCGTAGGGCCGTCCGCGACCGATCACGACCCGTCGTCCGCTCGGCGGACGCCGGTCGCCGCTCGAGCCGATCCTGGCTGAGCTCGCAACCGGCGCCTCGGGCTGCGAGTGACACGCTCGGGGGTCGCGAAACCGGACCTGATGCTCGTGGGGCGTTCGTCTGGCAGGAATGTGAGCGCGCGGATCTCGCCCGAGGGCCGCGCGAGCCAGGCCCGCAGGCGCCGGCCGTCGTCGGGGAGTGCCGCTCGCAGCAGGCGAGCGTGCTCCCGGACCCGCCGATGGTTGGACCGGCTGTCGCCGACGATCAGCGCCGCCGAGACCGACGCCGGCCGCCAGTCGAGTGGCTCCACGATGCCGGCGGCCAAACGCAGCTTCCGATCGAGCGTCCCCAACAGCTCGCCGATGTCGACCACCAGGGTCTTGAGCTCGACCACGAGCACAGACTGGGTCGCGGCATGCCATGCCACGAGATCGACGGCGCCGCGATCGCCCCAGATCGAGAACGAGACCTCGGGCCGGACCTCCCAACCGGCGAGCCCGCCGACCCAGGATGCCGTCGCCTCCGCGAGCGCAGAGTGCCGTGCGCTGCGGACCCGTTCCAGCCGCCCGCCGGCGCCCCGGAGCTCCAGATCGACGCCGACCTCGAAGGCTCGGCTGACCTGCCTGAGCCTGCCGACCGTCAGGTCATCGAGCCGCCCTCGCTCGAGGCGCGAGATCGTGCCGCGCGACACGCCGACTCGGGCAGCCAACGCCTCCTGACTGAGCTCGCGCGCGAGCCGCATGGACCTCAGCGCCGCGCCAACCGCCGCGTCCTGCATCGACGAAGGATGAAGTCCGACGCTTGGCTGCCGCTAAACCGCACGGCTGTTCGATATGCTGGGGCCCAGACTCCGCCCGCAGGCCGCCCACGACAGGCCGGATGTCGACAACCGGAACGTTCGCGTTGACAACAGCGAGCCCGGCGTGGAACGACCCGAGCGCAAGCGTGGATGAACGCCCGCCGGGCGTCGAACCCGGGTGGACGCCCGCGAGCCCCGATCCACAAGATGTTGTGGTCGGGTCGACGGCAGGGCCGCTACATGTTGTGGTTTGGTATTGACGATGCCAAGAGCCGCACGGTATTCTGAGCAGTACGCGCATCGGCCCTGGCGGCGCCCGAACGGGCCTCCAGGGAGCCTGAGAGGGACCGGGATCGGGCCGGCAAGCAGCCCGGATCGCCGCCTCGAGGAGGCCGGAAACGAGGCGCATGGATCGGAACCGCGCAGCTACGCAGCTCACCTGCGACTCGCGGAGCAGAACGGACGAGGAGACGACGACGATGGCCCGAGCGACAGGTGCACCGACCCCGGTCATGACGGACAACACGACCTCGGGGGTGACTGCCGCGAAGGGCAAGGCCGGCGGGCGCGCCACCGCGACCAACTCCAGCACCACGAACTCCAGCGCCGCCACGAAGTCCGGCGAGACCGTCTCCCCCGGCGGCGCCGGGGCATCCTCCAGCCCCGGCGCCGCATATCCGGGCCGCAACCTCGGCGGCCCGTGGGGCGCCAGCTTCATCGGCCTCGAGCCCAGCCGGACGGACGGCAAGCTCGTCCATGGGCTCAGCTGGACCCGCCGGCACACGACCGCGGGAATCCATCCCTACGACGAGATCGAGTGGGAGCTCCGGACGGCGGCCATCTCGTCCGAGACCGGCAAGACCGTCTTCGAGCAGAAGGACGTCGAGGTTCCGAAGGCGTGGAGCCAGCTGGCGACCAACGTCGTCGTCAGCAAGTACTTCCGCGGCCACGTCGGGACGCCCGAGCGGGAGACCTCCGTCCGCCAGCTCATCGACCGCGTCGTCAACAGCATCGCGGCCTGGGCCGAGACCCAGCACTACTTCGCGACGGACGAGGACCTCAGGGCCTTCCAGGCCGAGCTGACCCACCTGCTCGTCCACCAGAAGATGGCGTTCAACTCACCGGTCTGGTTCAACGTCGGGATCGAGCCGAAGCCGCAGTGCTCCGCGTGCTTCATCAACTCGGTCCAGGACAACATGGGCTCGATCATGGACCTCGCCAAGACCGAGGCCATGCTCTTCAAGTTCGGCTCGGGCGCCGGCTCGAACCTGTCCCCCATCCGCTCCTCCAGGGAGCGCATGTCGGGCGGCGGAATCGCCTCGGGCCCGGTCAGCTTCATGAAGGGCTACGACGCCTTCGCCGGTGTCATCAAGTCAGGCGGCAAGACCCGCCGCGCGGCGAAGATGGTCATCCTCGACGCCGACCACCCCGACGTCCTCGAGTTCATCGACTCGAAGATGCTCGAGGAGAAGAAGGCCTGGGCCCTCATCGAGCAGGGCTACGACCCGAGCTTCACGGGCGAGGCCTACGGCAGCGTCTTCTTCCAGAACGCCAACCACAGCGTCCGCGTGACCGACACGTTCATGCGCGCGGTCGAGACGAACGGCGACTGGACGACCCACGCGATCGTGACGGGCGAGCCGGTCGAGACGCTGAAGGCCCGCGACATCTTCCGGCGCATGGCCGACGCGGCCTGGATCTGCGGCGACCCCGGCATCCAGTACGACACGACCATCAACGACTGGCACACGTCGGCGAACACGGACCGGATCTACGCCTCGAACCCGTGCTCCGAGTACATGTTCCTCGACGACACCGCCTGCAACCTGGCGAGCCTCAACCTCATGAAGTTCGTCAAGGCGGACGGCGAGTTCGACGTCGAGGACTACCGCTACGCGGCCCGTTTGACGATCACCGCCCAGGAGATCCTGGTCGACAACGCCAGCTACCCGACGCCGCGGATCGAGGAGAACTCCCACAAGTTCCGACCGCTCGGACTCGGCTACGCCAACCTCGGCGCGCTCCTCATGAGCCGCGGGCTCGCGTACGACTCGGACGAGGGCCGGAACTTCGCGGCCGCCCTGACCGCGATCATGCACGGCGAGGCCTACCGCCAGTCGAGCGTCGTCGCCCGCGATCACGGCGGCGCGTTCGCCGAGTACGACAGGAACCGGAACCCGTTCCTGCGGGTCATCCGGAAGCATCGCGACGCGGCCTACCAGCTGCCGTCGGCCGGCGTTCCGCGGGATCTCCAGGACCACGCCCGGAAGGTCTTCGACGAGGCCCTCGAGCTCGGCGAGCAGTACGGCTACCGCAACGCCCAGGTGACGGTCCTCGCCCCGACCGGGACGATCGCCTTCATGATGGATTGCGACACCACCGGGATCGAGCCCGACATCGCCCTCATCAAGTACAAGAAGCTCGTCGGCGAGGGCTACCTGAAGATCGTCAACCAGACGGTCCCGGCCGCCCTCCGCAAGCTCGGCTACCAGCCGGACGAGGTCTCCGCGATCGTCGAGCACGTGAACTCGATGGAGACGATCGAGGGCGCCCCGAGCCTGAAGCCCGAGCACCTGCCGGTCTTCGACTGCGCGTTCAAGCCGGTCAACGGCCAGCGCTCGATCCACTACATGGGCCACGTCCGGATGATGGGCGCGGTCCAGCCGTTCATCTCCGGCGCGATCAGCAAGACCGTGAACATGCCCGAGGCGGCGACGGCCGAGGAGATCGAGTCGGTCTACCTCGAGGGCTGGAAGCAGGGCCTGAAGGCCATCGCGATCTACCGCGACGGCTCGAAGCGCTCGCAGCCTCTCTCGACCGGCAAGAAGAAGGACGTCGATACCGCGGCGGTCGACTCCGAGCTCGTCGCCGAGCTCAAGCGACAGCTCGCGGCCGCCCAGGTCGAGGCGGGTCGCCCGCACCGACGACGGCTGCCGGCCGAGCGAACCGCGGTCACCCACAAGTTCGACATCGCCGGCCACGAGGGCTACATCACCGTCGGGCTCTACCCCGACGGCCAGCCCGGCGAGATCTTCCTGAAGATGGCGAAGGAAGGCTCGACGGTCTCGGGCCTCATGGACAGCTTCGCGACGACGGTCTCGGTGGCGCTCCAGTACGGCGTGCCGCTGAAGGATCTGGTCAACAAGTTCGCCCACGTCCGGTTCGAGCCGAGCGGGTTCACGGGCAACTCGGAGATCCCGATCGCGAAGTCGATCGTGGACTACATCTTCCGGTGGCTCGGGTCACGGTTCATGAGCGACGACGACAAGGCCAACCTCGGGCTGATCGATCGATCGATGACCGAAGCGCCGGTTGCGGGGGTCCTGTCCGGCTCGGTGTCGGCTCCGCTCGGGGCGGCTACGCCCGCGGCCTCCGGCCGCGACCCCCTCGCGGAGTCGACCCCTGCGCCCGCCACCCCCGCCGACACCGGCGCATCGACCGCGGTGCAGACCGATCAGCCCAGGGCCAGCGCTGCCGACGCCGTTCAGACGGTGGCGATCGTGCATGGGCATCCGCAGCCGATCGAGCCGGCGCCGAGTGGCGAGGGTCAGGAGCTGACGGTGATCGCCACGAATGGGGCGCTGAACGGGCATGCCAATGGCCACGCGAACGGGCACTCGAATGGCGCCGCCAAGGCCGCCAACGGCGGCGGGATCACGCTGAACCTCGGTGGCACGAAGGTCGCCTTCGCCGCCCAGGCCGACGCCCCGTCCTGCGCCGATTGCGGCTCGATCATGGTCCGCAACGGCAGTTGCTATAAGTGTCTGAACTGCGGGAGCACCAGCGGCTGCAGCTGATCCAGCTCCGATGTGGGCGAGCCCCGCCCTTGTGAACGTCGATCCGCGCGTGCCGTCGGTACGGGTGCGCCCCGGACTGCACGACCCGACTGGAGAGGATCAGCCAATCGAGCCGGTGACCAGCTCGCCCGCCGGCTCGTAGGTGCCGATGACGACGCCCGTCGTCGAGATCGTCGTGCCGGTCAGCTTGAGGGCCGCGGGGACGACGCCGTCGGCGAATAGGCGCTTGCCGGGGCCGACCAGGACCGGGAACGTCCAGATGTGCAGCTCGTCGATCAGGTTCTCGTGGAGCAGCGTCTGGATCAGGTTGCCGCTGCCGTGGACCTGGAGCTCGGGGCCGTCGCTCTGCTTGAGGGCCGCGACCTCGGTTGGGACGTCGCGGATGAGGACGGCCGGGCTCCAGTCGAGTGGTCGATCGCTGCGTGAGGCGACGTACTTCGTGGCGGCGTTCAGCTCCTTTGCGCCAGGCTCCGTCGAGGTCGGCCAGTAGCCTCGGAAGATGTCGTAGGTCCGGCGACCGAGGAGCAGGTCGAACGGCTTGCCCATGATCCCGCCGATGACCTCGCCCATCGTCTCGTCCCAGAAGTTCGCGGACCAGCCACCGTGGGTGAAGCCGTTACTGGCGTCCTCCTCGGGGCCGCCGGGCGCCTGCATGACGCCGTCGAGCGTGACAACGTGGTGACCAGCAGCTTTCGCATCGGAAGGCTCCTTCCTATCGGCTCCGATCCGCCCGGAGCAGCGCGGCCGCCGAGGCCGCAAGGCGCTCGAGCTCGCCCCGGGTCTCCGCGGTGAGGCTTGGCTCGTGGGCGACCGCGAGCACACCGAGCCCGTCGAGGGGCAGGTGGCTCCGGAGCGCCGGACCGACGGGGTTCATCGGCCGGACGTCGAACGACGGGTCTGAGTCATCCATGGCTCGAGCTACTGGATGGACCGGGTCCTGGACCGCGGTGACAAGGTTGTCGAGCGGGCCTCGGGCGTGAGGCTCGGCTCGTGGGCGACCGCGAGCACGCCGAGCCCACCGAGCGGCAGGTGGCTCCGGAGCGCCGGACCGCCCGGGTTCATCGGCCGGACGTCGAACGACGGGCCCAGGTCATCCAGGGCTCGAGCCACGGGATGAGCGGGGTTCTGGACGGCGGCGACAAGGTTGTCGAGCGGCGGTCCCCCGATGCCGGCCGACCCCACGAGGTCGAGGCCGGAGGCGCCGGCTCTGCGAGCAAATATCGCGACCGATTGGATCCCGGGGACCGCGAGGGCTGACTGCGCGACGTCGTCCAGGTCCTGTCGCCTCGGCATCGATCGAGCCTAAGCGGACTCGGCCGAAGGGGCCTCGCCCAGACGCCGGCGCGGATCATCCGGGCGCGGTCAGCAGCGCTTGAACTCGCCCTTCGTCGGGCTTGCCTGCATCGCCGCAGCCTAGACTCGCGAGGCGGCCGGGCAGCAGGCGGATCGGCGAGGAGACGGGCATGGCTGGGTTCGAGGTCGGGGTCGTCATCCAGGCGGGAACGTGGGGTCCCGAGCGCCAGCTGAACCGCTGGTCGGACATCCGGGCGATGATCCTGCGGGCCGAGGAGATGGGCTTCGACACCGTCTGGTTCGCCGACGAGCTGGTTTGGTTCTTCGACGACAAGCCGCCGCTCGCGCTATGGGACGCCATCTCGATCATCGGCGCGGCGGCCGCGATCACGTCCCGGATCAAGATCGGGACGTGGGTGATCTCGGCGCTCCACCGGAACCCAGGCATCACGGCGAAGATCGTCGAAACCGTCGACGAGATCAGCGACGGGCGGTTCGTGTTCGGCCTCGGCGCCGGACATGCGTGGCCGGGCCAGGCCCACGCATTCGGGCTGCCCGAGGACCGGATCTTCGACCGCTTCGACGAGGCGCTCCAGGTCATGGTCCCGCTCCTGCGCGAGGGCAAGGCGACTTTCGAGGGCCAGTACCACGCGGCGCGCGACCTGCCCCAGATCCCGCATGGGCCGCGCCCGAACAGGATCCCGCTGATGCTTGGCGTCCTCGGGCCGCGAGGGCAGCGGCTGGCCGCGAAGCACGCCGACATCTGGAGTTGCTACTCGAACGAGCGAACGGACATGGTCGAGTTCGCGCCGCTGCTCGAAGGGCTCGAGGCGGCCTGCGCCGAGGTCGGGCGCGATCCGAGGTCGATCGGGCGGTCGGCCGGCGTCGACGTCAAGCCGCTCGAGCCGGAGCCGCACCCGGAGGCGGCCTGGATCGGTGGGACGCCGGAGCAGCAGGCCGACCAGATCCGGGCCCTCATCGCCGGCGGCTTCACCCAGGTCGAGCTGTTCATCTCGCCGCCGACGCTCGAGTCCCTCGAGGCGTGCGCGCCGGTGCTCGAGCTCCTCCGGGCCGGCGCGGCATGACCGTCGAGGCCGCATTTTCCACCCGGGACGAGCCCTCGCTGGGCCTCCCCTGCCCGACCCCCGACGAAATCCGGGCGCTGACCAGCGAGGCGATCGAGCAGGCCAACGAGCGCATCGACGCGGCGATCGCCGCGGTCTCCGTCGCCGAGGCGACGGGGGTCGCGCCGACATTCGAGTCCGTCTTCGGCGAGCTGGACGACGCCGCCCGAATCGGGGCCATCGCCTACGGTCGCGGCGCCGCGCAGATGCTGACGGCCGGCGACGACGCGGTCCGCGAGGCGGCCTTCGCTGCGAACGAGCAGCTGGAAGGCTGGCGCGCGGCCGTCCCGATGCGCGAGGACCTGGCCCGGGCCATCGGGCAATTCGCCGAGCGGGCCGACCTGACCGTCCTCGACGACCTCCAGCGGCGCTACCTCGACCGCTGGCAACGCGACCTCCGACTGGCCGGAGCGGCTCTGCCCGCCGCCGAGCGGGCCGAGGTCGCGCGGCTCACCAACCGGCTCCTCGAGATCAACTCGGCGTTCCAGTCGAACCTCGCCAAGGCCCCGCTGATCAGCGCGACGAGCACCGAGCTCGAGGGGACACCGGACGTGGTGCGATCAGCGGCGACCCCGATCGAGGGCGAGCCCGACCGCTTCGAGCTCCCCGTCAACGGTGGCGTCTACGTCGGGATCATGGAGCGGGCGCCCAACGGCGACCTTCGCGAGCGGGCCTATCGAGCCTGGTGCAACTCGGGCATGCCGGACAACCCGCCGCTGATGCGCGAGGCGTTCGAGCTCCGGCGCCGGCTCGCCAACCTCCTCGGCTTCCCGTCCTGGCAGGCGTACCGGAACGAGGACCTCGCCGCCCCGAGCCCGGCGTTCGTGAACGGCTTCATCGACGAGGTCGCCACGCGCCTGCGGCCGATCGCCGAGCGCGAGGCGGCCGGGATGGCCGCGGTCATGCGCGCTCAGCCGGGCGCGCCCGCGGACTACGAGCTGCGCGACTGGGACTGGCGCTACGCCTCGGCGCTCCAGCGGGACGCGCTCGGCGCGGATCCGGATCGCCTCAGCGAGTACTTCGAGTTCGACCGGGTCTTCGACGGCCTCGCCTCGCTCAGCGCCGAGGTCTTCGGGATTCGGCTCGAGGCCGCTCCCGAACGCGTCGGCTGGGACCCGACGGTCACCGCGTTCGACCTGCTCGACGTCGCCTCCGGTCGTGTCGTCGCCCACCTGTTCCTCGACCCGTGGGCCCGAACCGGCAAGCAGCCCGGCGCCTGGACCGACTTCCTGCTGCCCGACGGCGGCCGCCACGGCGTGGACGAGCCGCCGACCTTGTCGCTCGTGATGAACGCCGGCCGGCCGGCCGAGGGCCCGACGCTGCTGTCGGTCTACGAGGTCTCGACGCTCTTCCACGAATACGGCCACGTGCTGAACTTCGCCGTCGGCCACGGGCCGTTCACCGTCCAGCGCGGGACGTGGATCCCGTTCGACGTGATCGAGGGCCCGTCGGAGTTCAACGGCCGCTGGAGCCTCCAGCCCGAGGTCGTCGCACGGTTCGCCCGGCATCACGTGACCGGCGAGCCGATCCCGGTCGAGCTGCTCGAGGCCGTCGGGCGGTTCGAGTCGCTGAACATGTGCACCGAGATGCTGCGGCTGCTCGCCCAGGTCAGGTTCGACGCGCTGGTCCATGGCGACGCCCCGATCTCGATCGAGGACGCCTGGACGATCGCCTCGGCGGTCCGGAACCTCGAGAAGGTCGAGGGCACGTTCTACATGGCCGCCATCAACCACATCATGGGCGGCGGCTACGACGCCGCCCTCTACGGCTATGCCTGGGCCAACGTCATCCGGGACGACCTGCTCGAGCGCTTCGCCGCCGGCGGCCTCGTCTCAGCCGAGATGGGCGCCCGCTACCGCCGAACCATCCTCGACGTGTCGTTCCTCGGCAGCCCGCTCGCCGCGATCGAGGCCTTCCTCGGCCGGCCGTGGTCGATCGATGCCTTCCTCCGGCGCGCCTCAGCGTAGCCGGCGCCGCGTGCAATGCCGCGATCAGCGCCCCTGCCTACCCTGAGGCCATGACGAACACGACCGCGATCCAGCCGTTGACGCGAACGCTCGACGTGCCCGGCGCGACCCTGACGTACGACGTCCGGGCGAACGAGATGAGCACGAAGCCGGTCCTCGTGCTGATCGGCTCGCCGATGGGCGCCTCTGGGTTCGAGACGCTGCTGAGCCACTTCCCCGATCGGACCGTGGTCACCTACGACCCCCGCGGTGCCGGTCGGAGCCAGCGGACCGATGGCCAGATCGCGAACTCGACCGAGGAGCATGCCGACGATGTCCATCGAGTGATCGAGGCGGTGACCGAGGGCCGGGTCGACCTCTTCGCCAGCAGCGGCGGCGCGGTCAACGCCCTCGCGCTGGTCGCCGCCCACCCTGGCCAGGTCCGGCTCCTCGTCGCCCACGAGCCGCCGGATGCCGCGGTCCTGCCCGACCGCGAGGCCGCGTTCGCGGCCGTGCAGCACCTGTACGACACCTACCAGCACCGCGGCTTCGGCGCGGGCATGGCCGTCTTCATCGCCCTGACCAGCCTCAAGGGCCCGATCCCCGCCGACTTCGCGAGCCAACCCACGCCGGATCCGGCAACCTTCGGCTTCCCGACGGCGGATGACGGCTCGCGCAACGACCCGCTCCTCGCCCAGAACTTCGCGACCACCCACTACGAGCCCGACTTCGATGCCCTCCGGAGGGCATCGACCCGGATCGTGATGGCGGTCGGCGAGGCATCGGCGGACCAGCTCACGGATCGGACGACCCGGGTGATCGCCAAGGAGCTCGGCTCGACGGTCATCGTCTTCCCGGGCGGCCACGGTGGCTTCAACCGCAGCGAATGGGACCCGACCTCCGACCCCGACGCGTTCGCCGAGAAGCTCCGCTCGCTCCTCGACGGCTAGCCTCGCTCCTCGACGGCTCAAGAGCCTTCGCGCGGCGGCGCCGTCAGTCGATCTGCAGCGCGAACACCGGACGGGTCTGGGCCGCCTTCTCCGGATCGTTCAGGAACTCGGGGCCGACCAGGCCGAAGAAGACACGGGCGAAGGCGCGCCCGAACCACGGGAACGCGTGGATGTAGGCCGGCAGGGTCCGGCCGAAGAAGGCGATCGCCTCGTCGCGGTCGAGCTCGTGGGCCGTGACGTGGGCATCACGACCGTGAAGCCGCACGGTCGCCTCGCCGGCGGCCCGCAGATTGCGGACCCACTGGACGTCGCCGTAGGCGCCGATGATGTAGCGGCGGCCGGCGGTTTCCATGACCGCGACGGCGGCGGTGCGCGGCGCGCCGGACTTGCGGCCGCGAACGGTCATGAACGTGTTCGGGCCCATCGGCACACCCCGTCGGAGGAGCGCCTCGACGAGGTGGTTCGACAGGCGGACGAAGGCGGGTGCCTCGCTCGGCGGGCGCGGTATGCCACCGGATACCTGGTTCGGGAGCTGGCGGGTCGCTTGGGTCATCACGAAGTCCTTCTGGGTGCGGCGGTCACGTTCGGACCGGTTGTGCTCGTCAATCGACTGACGGACCCTACCGGGAGAACGTGACCGATGGCTGACCGCACCGACCTCGCCCAGCGCTTCGACGAGCAGCGCCCGCACCTCCGGGCCGTTGCCTACCGGATGCTCGGCTCGCTGGCCGAGGCCGACGATGCGGTCCAGGATGCGTGGCTGCGCGCGAGCCGCGCGGGCGCAGCGGATGTCGACAACCTGCGCGGCTGGCTGACGACGATCGTCGCCCGTCTGTGCCTCGATCGCCTCCGGACGCGCGCCTCGCGCCGCGAGGAGGCGATCGACAGGCTCGACGTCACCGTGCCGGACCCGGTGGTCACGAGCCCGGACGTCGTCGACCCCGAACAGGAGGCGATCGTTGCCGAGTCCGTTGGGCTCGCGATGCTCATCGTCCTCGAGACGCTGTCGCCCGCCGAGCGCCTGGCGTTCGTCCTCCATGACACGTTCGCGCTGCCGTTCGAGCAGATCGCGCCGATCGTCGGACGGAACGTGGAGGCCACTCGCCAGCTCGCGAGCCGGGCTCGGCGCCGCGTCCGCGGGGCGACGGCCTCGACCGAGGTTCCCCTCAAGCGGCAATGGGAGCTCGTCGACGCGTTCCTGGCGGCCGCCCGGGAAGGCGACTTCGATGCGCTGATGCGGGTCCTCGACCCCGCGATCGTCGCCCGCGCCGACGCCGGATCGGCCGTCACGCCGTTCGGCCGGAGTCGGCGGATCGACGGGGCGGAGGCGGTCGCGCGGCAGGCGATGAGCTTCGCCCGACTGGCTCCCGGCGCGCGACGGGCGATCGTCAACGGCTCGGCCGGGCTCGTGGTCTTTATCGAGGGCCGGCGCTACGCCGTGCTGGCGATGTCGTTCGGGCCGGATTCGATCCGGGAGCTCGACATCCTGGTGGATCCGGAGCGGCTCGCCGGACTGGAGCTTGGGGCGGTGGCACCAGCCGGCTGAGCGGCGCCACCGTCACCCAAGACGCAGGGCCCCGACGGGCCGGCTCTTGGTTTCGGCCCGCCGAGTCCTGGCTAACTCGTAGCACCCCGGGACAATCGGCTGTCAAGCCCCGATTTTCGTGTCGGAGGTGGGCGCCGAGGTGGGCGCCGACGGGCGCCCACCGGCTAGAGGACGCGCGCCTCGACGACGGCCGGATCCTCGACCACGACCGTGCAGGTCGGGCAGTACCAGCGGGCCTCGAGCGGCGTGCCGCACAGGCTGTGCCGCAGCGGCTCGGCGCCCTCGGATCGGCGGGCGCCCCAGTCGGCGAGCAGCCGCAGCGCGCTGCCCAGATCGCGGCCCGCGGCGGTCAGCGCGTACTCCATCCGCGGCGGACGCTCGGAGTACCGGCGGGCGACGACGACGCCGTCGCGCTCGAGACGGCGCAGCCGGTCGGCGAGGATGTTCGGGGCGATCCCGGCGACGGCATCGAGCAGATCGTTGAAGCGTCTCGGGCCGTCGAGCAGGGCTTCGACGAGCAGCAGGCTCCAGCGATCCCCCACCCGGTCGAGGGCGAGCTCGAGCGGCGATCGCGGCTCGTCCGGGGCGGGTTCCGAGATCGCTGCCATGGCCGTCATGGTAGGCGTGGCCGGGGGCTTGCCAGATCGCTGGTCCGCGGAGTAACTTGCAACTCGCAAGTGGCTAGCCACACTCATCAGCATACCGGCAACCGCCCAGGAGACCAACCCAGATGACCGCCCTCGACGACCTCCAGTCCGCCATCACCGCCGTCGCCGAGGTAGCCGGCACGGCGATCGTCGGCATCGGCTCGCGCCAGCGTGGCTCGGGCGTCGTGATCGCCGATGGCCGCGTCCTGACGAACGCCCACAACATTCGCGGCGAGGAGGTCACCGTGACGTTCGCCGACGGGCGATCGACCCGTGGCAGGGTCGGCGGCGTCGACGTCGACGGCGACCTCGCGGTCGTCTCGGTCGACACGAGCGGCGCCACCGCGCTCGACTGGGGCGACGGCTCCGCGATCACGCCCGGCGCCATCGTCTTCGGTGCCGCAGCGACGCCCGGTGGCGGGACGCGGGTCACGCTCGGGACCGTCTCGGCGATCTCGCGGGCGTTCCGCGGCCCCGGCGGCCGGAAGATCGCCGGCAGCATCGAGCACACGGCGCCCATGGCCCCCGGCTCATCCGGCGGAGCGCTCCTCGACGGCCAGGGTCGACTGATCGGCCTCAACACGAACCGCCTCGGCGAGGGCTTCTACCTCGCGCTCCCGGCGGACGGCTCCCTCCGGGACCGGATCGACGCCCTCGGGCGCGGCGAGTCCCCGAGCCGGCGACGGCTCGGCGTCGCGGTCGCGCCGTCCTTCGTGGCCCGGCGGCTGCGCCGCTCGGTCGGCCTGCCGGAGCGTGACGGCCTCCTGGTCCGCGGTGTCGAGGACGACAGCGATGCCGCCCGTGCCGGGATCAAGGAAGGCGACCTGATCGTGTCCGTCGCCGGCACGGAGACGACCGATCCCGACGCCCTGGTCGAGGCCCTCGCGTCGGCCAAGGTACCGTTCGAGGTCAAGGTCGTTCGCGGCCTCGAGGAGCGGACCGTCAGCGTCGGCGGCGGCGAGGCCACCGGCGAGGCCTGATCCCGTGGCATTCCCGGAGCCGCTCGACGCGGCCGCTCCTGACGAGGACGACGTCGCGATCCTCGATGCGTACTCGGCGGCGGTCAGCTCCGTCGCCGAGGCGCTCATCCCGTCCGTCGCCAGCGTCCGGATCCAGCGGCAGGGCGGCTGGGGCCCCGGCGGATCGGGTTCCGCGGTCGCGTTCACGCCCGACGGCTTCCTGGTCACATCGGCCCACGTCGTGGCCGGCTCGGACCGGGGCGTGGCGGCGTTCGTCGACGGCACGGAGCGCGAGCTCCGCGTCGTCGGTCGCGATCCGCTGTCGGACCTGGCCGTCGTCCGGGCCGACGGCAGCCTGCCGGCGGCCCGGCTAGGGGACGCGGCCCGGCTCCGGGTCGGCCAGCTCGTCGTCGCGATCGGCAATCCGCTCGGATTCGCGGGCACGGTGACCGCCGGCGTCGTGAGCGCCCTCGGCCGATCCCTCGCGACCCGCGACGGGCGCTCGAGCCGGCTCGTCGAGAACGTCATCCAGACCGACGCCGCCCTCAACCCCGGCAACTCCGGCGGCGCGCTCGCCGATTCGCGAGGCCGGGTCGTCGGCATCAACACGGCCATCGCGGGGATCGGGCTCGGCCTCGCCGTCCCGATCGATCAGACGACGCGGGCCATCCTCGGCTCGCTCATCCGCGACGGCCGCGTCCGTCGCGCGTACCTCGGGGTCGTGGGCGGCACGCGTCCGCTCCCGGCACAGCTGGCCCACGACCTCGGCCATCCGCGCGCCCTCGAGGTGGTCCAGCTCCTCGACGGGAGCCCCGCGGCACGCGCAGGCGTGCGTCCGGGCGACCTCATCGTCGAGCTCGATCGGCAGCCGGTCGAGGGCGTCGGCGACCTCCAGCGCCTGCTCGCCGGGGACCTCGTCGGCCGGAGCGTCGGCGCTCGAATCGCGCGCGACGGACGCCTGCTCGAGCTGAGCCTGACACCGAGCGAGCTGGCCTGACCCGGGGTCGCCGCCGGCGACGCCCCTCGTACCATCGCGCCGATGGATGCCGCGAACGATCCGGCCGCCTGGCAGGCGTTCTACTCGATGATGGGCACCGCGAACGCGGCGATCATGGGCCTCGTCTTCGTGGCGCTCTCGATCCACCTCCGCGAAGTCCTCGACCACCCGACGCTCCGCCCGCGAGCCGTCCTGGCGCTGGTCATCCTCACGACCCAGATCGTCATCGCCGCGATCGTCCTCATCCCCCAGGACCGGGTCTGGATGGGGCTCGAGATCTTCGTCGTCAACCTCGCCTTCCTCGTCGCGAACTGGCGCAATCGGACTGGGTTCGTCGTGAACCAGGCGGCGCTGCTGACGCTGCTCATCCGGGCCGCGTACATGTACTCGGCGATTAGCCTGATCGCCGGCGTGGGTGGCGGCTTCTACGTGCTGGCCGTGGTCCTCATCGGCACGCTGGCGCGGACGATGGTCAACTGCTGGACGCTGCTCACGGCGCTCAACTGAGCGCACTCGACCGAACGGAGGAGGCGTGATGCCGCAGGCGCGCTCGTGGCAGGAGATGTACGCCCAGATCCAGGCCCAGCTGGAGCGCCAGACGGGACTGACGGTCGCCCAGTGGAACGCGCGGATCATGGCCGAGGCCGCGCCGAGGGACGAGCCCGGGCTGAAGGCCTGGCTTGCCGAGCGCGGCATCACGGGCTACCCGGCGATGCTCCTCGGGTTCGAGACCTTCGGCTACCCGGACTACCTCCAGAAGGAGGCGGACCAGCTCATCGAGGGGCAGTACGCGGACCGACCGGCCATTCGGCCCATCTACGAGCGGATCGTCGAGACCCTGCCGTCGGTCGGGACGGTCGAGCTCCAGGCCCGGAAGACGTACGTCGCGCTGCTCGGCCCGAAGCGGACGTTCGCCTCGATCCAACCGACGACGAAGACCCGGATCGACATCGGCCTCCGACTCGACGGCGTGAAGCCCGAAGGCCGCCTCGAGATCGCGAGGTCGATCGGCCAGAGCTCGATGACCCACCGGATCGCGATCACATCGCCGATCGAGGTCGACGACGAAGCCGTTGCCTGGCTTCGGCGAGCGTACGAGGCGAACACGTAGCCCACGTTCTTCCGGGTCGCGTCAGGCCGCGGGCATGCCGGAGCCTCCACAATCTCGGGACCCATGGACATCTCGCTGCCCCTGCCACTGCGCGCGCTGATCGTCGGCTTCACGATCGCGGCTGCCGTCGGCCCGATCAGCCTGCTCGTGATCCGCCGGACGATCGCCCACGGTCGCGCGTACGGGCTGGCCTCCGGGCTCGGCGTGGCGATGGCCGACGCGACGTACGCGGGCATCGCCGCGTTCGGGCTGACGGCAGTCACCTCGACGCTGGTCGCGGAACGGGTCTGGCTCGAGCTGATCGGCGGGTCGATCATCGTCGTCCTCGGGATCCGGATCATGCGGTCGAAGCCGGGCGAGGTCGCCGAGGAGGCGGATCGACCGGGGCTCGTCGGCGCGTACGTCTCGATCTATGGCCTGACGATGACGAATCCGGCGACGATCCTGGCGTTCGGAGCGGTGTTCGCCGGGCTCGGGTTCGCCGTCGGAGCGAGCTTCACGGATGCCGCGGCGATCACCGCCTCCGTCTGGCTCGGCTCGACCCTCTGGTGGATCGTCCTCACCGCATTCCTCGCCTGGGTCCGCAACCGGGTGTCGACCCGGGCGCTGACGTGGGTGAACCGCGTCTCCGGCGCCGCCCTCGCGGCATTCGGGATCCTCGCGATCGTGGCGGCGACGCGGTGACGGCGACGCGATGACGGCGCTCCCGCGCATCTCCACGGCGGCCCGACGGGCGCGGCTGGCGACCCGCCAGGCGCTCGCGCCGAACGCGGCCGCGGGCTCGCCCGAGGAGGTCGCGCGACGGCTCGTCGGCATCCACGGCACGGACCCGACGTCGACCTACATCGCCTGCTGGACCCGCGTCCCCGGCTTCGAGTCCCCGCAGCTCGAGGCCGCGCTCTTCGACGAGCGATCGCTCATCCGGACCTACGGCATGCGGCGGACCCAGTTCCTCGTCCCGCTCGATCTCGCGAGCGTCGTCCACGCCGCGTGCGCCACCCTCGTCGCCGGGCAGCGGGCTCGCCTGGAGCGGCTGATCGCCGAGGCGGGCATCACGGACGAGCCGGCGGAGTGGCTCGTCGCCGTCGAGGCGCAGACGCTCGAGGCGCTCCGGCGTTCGGGTGGCTCCACGGCCGCTGAGCTGAGCGCCGAGGTCGAGGGCCTCCGCGCCCGGATTCCGTTCGGCGAGGGGCGCCGCTGGCAGGGCGAGATGGGGGTCTCGACGCGGGTCCTGATGCTGCTGTCGGGTGAGAACCGGATCCTGCGGGGGCGGCCGCGCGGCTCGTTCGTCTCGAGCCTGTACCAGTGGGTGCCCACGGATGCGTGGGTCCCCGGCGCGCTCCGCGAGATCCCCGAGGACGAGGCCCAGGCCGAGCTCGTCCGTCGCTACCTCGGGACGTACGGCCCCGCCACCACCCGGGACGTCAGGTGGTGGACCGGCTGGACCGTGGCGGAGACGAAGCGGGCGCTCGGCGCGCTTCGGGCCATCGAGGTCGAGCTCGACGACGGAGCACGCGGCTGGGTGCTGCCCGGCGACGCGAAGGTCGACGACCCCGCGGCCGCGGGGAGCCGGCCGTGGGTGGCGCTCCTGGCCGCGCTGGACTCCACGATCATGGGCTGGCAGGAGCGCGGCTGGTACCTGGGCGAGCACGCACCTCGCCTGTTCGACACGAACGGGAATGCCGGCCCGACCATCTGGCTCGACGGGCGAGCGGTGGGTGCGTGGGCCCAGCGGCGCTCGGGCGAGATCCGGTGGCAGCTCCTGGAGGACGTCGGCGCGGACGCGCGCTCGACGATCGAGGCCAGGGTGGCGGCCCTCGCGGCGTGGCTGGGCGAGCGGCGGTTCCTGCCGCGGTTCCGGACCCCGCTCGAGCAGGAGCTCGGCGCCTGACTCGGGCGTCGGTGCCACTCGGGCGGTGCTGCTCAGGCGGAGGCCGCCGGCGGAGGGGTCGCTCAGGCGGAAGGGTCGCCCGAGCCTTCTTCCTTGAGCTGCCTGATCAGGGCTCCCGGGTCGAACTCGTGCCAGTGCTCGATCACCTGGCCGTCCCGCAGCCGGAAGATGTGGATCTCGTCGATCGAGTAGCGCCGGCCCGTCGGCGGGATGCCCATGAACGTGCCGGTGTGGGTCGCGCTCGACGTCAGGCGGGCGGCCACGAGATCGCCCTCGGCGATGAGCTGGTGGATCTCGAACGTCGCATCGGAGACCCCGGCGGCGGCCCGTCGCATCGCCTCCCGCAATGGTTTGCGACCGGGCGGCATCGGGCCCCACGTGTGCGGGCTGAAGTCCTCGCCGACGAGCTCGTCGACCGCGTCGAGATCCTGGTGGCCGAAGATCTCGACGACGAACCGCCGGACGACGGCCTTGTTCACCTCGAGCTGGGTGTTCGTGGCTTCGGTGGCAGCCATGCGCCCGTTCTATCCGATCGCGCCTTCAGGCGCCGGGCGCCGGCGCAATCCCGGCTTGCATCGGCGTTGCGCTACGGAGGACGACGCGCTCGAACCAGGCGTGCCCGACGGCCAGCACAAGCCCGAGCCCGATCGCGCCGAGGTAGAGCCAGCCGAGGGGCCGGTTGACCAGGTCGAAGGCGTCGAGGTTCACGATTGCCGCGATCAGGGTCGGGCCGAGGAGGAAGATCGTGCCGACGGCCAGCCACGCGGCGGCGACCCGGCTCCGGCCGACGGCGGCCACCGCGGCACCGAGCGCCAGCGACAGGCTCAGCGCGGCGAACGCCCGGACCGTGAACAGCGTGACCGCCTCCGGGAACACCTTGCCGCTCGTCGCCGGGCTCACGATGCCGGACACGCCACTCACGACGCCGAGCGCACCGAGGCCGAGCGCGGCCGCGACGAGGATCGCCGTGGTGACCGGACGAGCGCGGTCGCTGCCGTCAGCGCTCCCGCGAGCGCTCGACCGGCGATGGGCGATCTCGAGGAGGCCGAAGCCAGCGCTCGCCAGCGTGAGCGCCAGCGCGGCGACGTACGGGATGGCGAGCGGCGCGCTCACGTCGAAGGCGGGCTTGTCGAGGTACAGCACGGCGATCTCGCTCAGCCCGAACAGCCAGGCGAACGCCAGCACCGGGACCAGCGCCCCGACCGGCCCCCGTCGCCCGCCGATCCACGTGAACGCCGTGACCCCGAGGCACCAGCCGCCGATCGTCATCGCCACGAACGGCGAGATCGTCCAGGGAAACCGGTCCGCCGCCCACGACGGCGCGAGGAAGAGCGTCGCCCCGAATGCGCCGTACCCGACCGCGGTCAGCCGGTGGACCGCCCGTGCCCCGCGGGACAACATCGCCGGCGACCATACCATCGGGGTCATGGAAACGATTGCCGTCGTCCTCAGCGTCAAACCCGATCAGGTCGAGGCCTTCGAGGCCGGGTTCCGGGAGCACGAGCTGCCCATCTGGCGGGACTTCGAGGCTCGTGGCGTCCTGACCGCGGCCCGGATCGCGAGGCTGGACATCTCGTCGCAGCCCCGCGGCGATGCGGTCCAGTACCTGATCGTCGTCGACTTCCCGACCGGCGAGGGCCACCACCTCCACGACAACGACCCGCGCTTCGCGGAGTGGAATGCGATGGCCGACGCCTTCCAGGTGGGTGGCCGGATGGCCTTCGGCGGGAAGGCCTGGCTCCAGGTCGGCGACCCGCGCCGGAGCGGCGCCGCGTAGGCTTCGACCCGTGCACATCCACGCCCTGATGCTCGCGGACAGCGCCCAGGCGGTCGACGGCAAGCTCTACGTGCTCGGCGGGGCCTGGAACATGCTCCGCTTCCCGCAGTTCCCGGCATCGCTCATCGTCGGGATCGCGGTCGCCATCGACGTCGACTGGAACGAGACGAACCAGCGCCACCACCTCGATATCCACTTCGAGGACGCCGACGGCAACGAGATGGAACCGCGGATCGGCGCCGACTTCGAGGCCGGGAGGCCGCCGGGCGCCATCGCCGGCGCGGATCTCCGGATCGTCCTGGCGGTCAATGGCCCGCTCTCCATCCCCGCCCCGGGAACGTACTCGGCGGTCGCCATCGTCGGTGGCCAGGAGCTCGCTCGATCGAGGTTCCAGGCCATCCCGGCCGCGGCCGGAGCGCGCCCGCCGAACTGATCGCGGCGCCGCTCAGGGCCGATCGCATAGGCCTCCTGCGAGGTGCACACTGGCACCATCAGGCCATGGCCCGCGGGTCGCTCGGGCCGCATCGTCAGGACCGTGCTGTCGAAGCTCGCGTCGCCGGCTGCCCTGCGCAGCGCGCCGCCGACCGGCCCCGCGACCCGTCGGGCTGACCCCGGCCGGGTGGGACGGGCCCGCGTCGTCCTGGCCGTGCTGGCCGCCGCCGTCCTCCTGACGCTCGGCAACGGGATCGCCTTCGGCGCGACGACGTACGCGGCCAGCTGCGGGGCGAACCTCCGGACCGGGGCGGGCACGACGTACGCGATCAAGCAGTCGATCTCGACCGGGACACAGGTGAGCGTGGTCTCGACGGTGACCGGCGGATCGTGGAGCGCCACGTGCGCCGGGAAGGCCGCCTCGGGCACGACCTGGTTCAGGATCAGCGCGGTCGGCGGGAGGACCGCGTCCTCGCTGTACGGCGTGACCTACGTCTACGGCGCCACCGGCCTGTTCAAGGCCGTGACCCAGGCGACGCTCCCGCCGAGCGCGTCGCCCGCTTCGACCACCGGCCCCGCCGCGTCCGGCTCCCCGTCCCCGTCACCGAGCGGGTCGCCGGGCCCGACGACGCTCCCCGCGACCGTCACGTTCTACGGCCGCGGCTACGGCCACGGCGTCGGCATGTCGCAGTACGGCGCGTACGGCCGCGCGCTGGCGGGACAGGACGACCTGACGATCCTCGCCCACTACTACCAGCACACGACCGTGTCGACGACCTCGAACAACTGGGTTCGGGTTCTCGTGCTGTCGAGCTGGACCGCTTCGAGCACCGGCCCGCTGCGGCTCTATGGCCTGTCCGGGACGTTCACGTTCGACGGTATCGCCACGGTCTTTCCGGCCGGCGCGCAGGCCCGCCTCGTGCCGACCGTCGTGAGCTCGACCTCCACGACGTGGCGGCTCGTCGTGCTCGCCGCCGACGGCGTCACCAAGCTGTACGACGCGCCCACGACCGGCGACCTGTGGATGCGCCCGGCGCAGCCGGCCACTGTCCTGCGCCTCTACTCGAAGCCGTCGTCCTATGACCAGTACCTCGGCAACCTCCACATCATGGCCAAGGCGACGGCGCCGACCGTCTCGGTCGTGAACCAGGTCCGGCTCGAGTCCTACCTCCGGGGCGTCGTGCCGAGCGAGATGCCCTACTTCTGGCCGACAGCGGCGCTCGAGGCGCAGGCGATCGCCTCCCGCGGGTACGCCGTGTATCACCTGCACCCGACGACGGGGACCTACGACGTGTACGACGACACCCGATCGCAGGTCTACCACGGGGTCATCGGCGAGGAGGCCACGACGGACGCCGCGATCACGGCCACGGCCGGCGTCGTGCTCCGCTACGGGACGGCGATCGCGGACACGTTCTACCACTCGACCGGCGGCGGTGCGACCGAGAACAACGAGGACGCGTGGCCATCCGCATCCGGGGCCATCATCGCGTCACCGGTCGCCTACCTCCGCGGCTCGTCCGATCGCGCGCCGGACGGCACGTCCTACGACAATCTCGCGCCGTACGCGACGTGGCACACCGCGACGTACACCCTCGCCCAGATCCAGGCCTTCTTCGCCGTCGACAGCAGGACCGACGTCGGGACGCTGGTCGCGATCGACCTGACCCACCGCGGCGTCTCCGGGCGACTGATCAGCGTGACCCTCTACGGCGCCGATGGCACGATCAGGACGGTCTCGGGCCCCGTCTTCGTCGCGATCTTCAACGCCCACCGGCCCTCGACCGATCCGCCGATGCGGGATGCCCTCTTCGACCTGGCGCCGATCCCCTAGACGCCGGCCCGCGGCCGTCCTGCGATCATTGGCGCCCGACCCGCGCGCCGCAGGAGCCCACCGACCATGGCGATCGCCGCACCGACCCGCTTCCGGACCCAGGCGTTCATCGACGGCTCGTTCCGTGACGCCCAGACCGGCGAGACGTTCGAGAGCCTGAATCCGGCCACGGGCCGGCCGATCACGTCGGTGAGCGCCGGCGGCGAGGCCGACATCGACGCGGCGGTGCGGGCCGCCCGCCGCTCGTTCGACGACGGTCGCTGGTCGCGGATGGCGCCGGCCGGTCGGAAGCAGGTCCTGCTCGCCTTCGCCGACGCGATCGAGGCGAATGCCGACGAGCTGGCCGCGCTCGACGCCCTCGAGGCCGGCAAGCCCATCACCGACACGCGCGACGTCGACCTGCCGGACACCGTCAAAACCTTCCGCTGGTACGCCGAGGCGATCGACAAGCTGTTCGACGCCGTCGCGCCGACCGGGCCCGATGCCCTCGGCCTGATCGTCCGCGAGCCGATCGGGGTCGTCGGCGCGGTCCTGCCCTGGAACTTCCCGATCCTGATGGCCGCCTGGAAGGTCGCTCCGGCGCTCGCGGTCGGCAACTCGATGGTCGTGAAGCCGTCCCGCCTGACCTCGCTCTCGGCGATCCGGCTGGCCGAGCTCGCCGCCGAGGCAGGCCTCCCCGATGGCGTCCTCAACGTGGTGCCCGGCCCGGGCGCTGCCGCGGGCGCGGCCCTAGGCCGCCACATGGACGTCGACAAGGTGACCTTCACCGGCTCGACCGAGGTCGGCCGACTCTTCCTCCGGTACGCGGCGGACTCGAACCTGAAGGAGGTCACCCTCGAGTGTGGTGGGAAGTCACCCCAAATCGTACTGGCCGAGCCGCCCGATCTCGACGTCGTCGCCGAGCAGGTCCTCTTCGCGGCGCTGATGAACCAGGCAGAGAACTGCTCCTGCGGCTCGCGCCTGCTCGTGCATCGCTCGGTCCAGGAGCCGCTGCTCGAGAGGCTCGTCCGGAAGCTCCCGGAATGGACGGTCGGCGACCCGATGGACCCGGCCACGAAGCTCGGGCCGATGGTCGAGGCGCCGCACCTCGACAAGGTCCTCGGCTACATCGAGGTCGGCCGCGAGGAGGGCGCCACGGTCGCCGCCGGCGGCGGCCGGATCCTCGAGGAGACCGGCGGGTACTTCGTCGCCCCGACCATCTTCACCGGCGTCTCGAACTCGATGCGCATCGCCCGTGAGGAGATCTTCGGGCCGGTCCTCTCGACCATCGCGTTCGACTCGGAGGAGGAGGGCGTCCGCCTCGCCAACGAGACGGCGTACGGGCTGGCGGCGTCCGTCTACACGCGAGATCTCGATGCCGCGTTCCGGGTCGCGCGGGCGCTCCGAGCCGGCACGGTCGGGGTGAACGCCTATTCCGAGGGCGACATCACCACGCCGTTCGGCGGCTACAAGCAGTCGGGCTTCGGCGGCCGGGACAAGGGCCTCGAGGCGCTCGAGCAGTACACCGAGATGAAGACGATCTGGGTCACGCTGCGTTGACGGTCGATCGACTCCGCGCCCTCATCGAGGAACCGACGAGGGACAAACGCTGGGTGGCGATCGCGGCCGACTGGCCGGGCCTCGAGCGTGGCGGCAAGAGCGAGGACGAAGCGATCGCGAAACTGGGCCGGTACCTCGAGCGGTACTCGCCGATCGCGGAGCGCGCCGGGTTCGGACCGGAGTTCTCGAAACAGACCGAGATCGAGGTCATCGGCCGGTATCGAGGCGTGGGTTCGACCGACTTCTGGGGCATCTCGTTCGCGCCCTCGCCACTCGACCGCGGACCGTTCGACGCCGCGACGTTCGACCGCCAGGCTCGCCTGCTCCGCGCGGCGTGGGCCGAGTTCGACGAGACGGCGGCGCGCGTCTCGGCGGAGCTCCGCGCCGGGGCCCGCGGCGGCGGCCGACCCCGCGATCGGATCATCCGGCACGTCCTCATCACGGAGGGCGACGACTTCTCGAAGCGGGTCAAGGTGCCATCGGCACTCGACGACCTCCTCACGCCAGGCGGGCTCGCGCACCACCGGGACCGCTTCATCGACGCGATGCGAGGCTGGTACGCCGAGGGCAAACCGCTCGGCAATTGGACGATCCCATACCTCCTCCGGCACACCGCGTACCACGCGCTCGATCACGCCTGGGAGATGCAGGATCGCGACCTGACCGAACGCGACGACTAGGTCGGCGCAGGCGTCGGCGTCGGCGACTCGGTCGGGGCGGGCGTGTCCGTCGGGGCCGGCGTGTCCGTCGGGCTCGGGACGACCGATGGCGACGGCGACGGCGAAGGCGACGGCGGCGGCGGGACGCCGAGGAGGGCCGCGATGTCGTGCTGGATCTTCGTAATCTCGGCCGCGGTCAACCACTCGGGATAGGTGGGCGGCACGATGCGCAACTGCCTCACCGATGCGGACGCCGCCCTCCCGAAGAGCTCGACCAGATTGGGGAGGGCGCTCCTCGGCAGGTCCGTCCACACGAAGCCGGTGGCGGCGGCAGCAAGCGCCGGTGCGTTGAGGATCGTGGACGGCCCGATCTGATCGCGGATCGCGAGCAGCAGGGTCTGCTGGCGCTGCATGCGGCCGTAGTCGGAGTCCTGGTGGCGGCTGCGGGCGTAGAAGAGGGCGTGGCGGCCGTCCAGATGCTGCTGGCCGGCAGGGAGCGACATCGCGATGTCGCCGTACACCGGATCTGGGTAGTGGTCGTCGGTGACGGGGGCCGGGATGTCGATGTTCACCCCGCCCATGGCGTCAACGACCTTTATGACGCCCCACAGGTCCGCGACCAGCACCGCGTCGATGGGACGTCCGGTGAGCTGCGACACGACCGCGCGAACCGCCCCAATACCCTTGACAGGGCCGACGCCTGGCCAGAGCGCAGATTGATCGGTCGTGGCATGGACGTACATCGCGTTCAGCAAGTCCGACAAGCAGTGGCAGGCGACCGCGTTGTACGCCGGGCTGCCAATTGGCAGGGGGGCGTTGATGAAGTTCCGCGGCAGCCCGATCATCGCCACCTTGCCGGTCGCGACATCGACCTCGACGAGGAGCATGACGTCCATCCGCCGGCTCCAGCGGTCGGGCCCGGCATCGGAGCCGAGCAGGAGCAGGTCGAACCGGCCGTCGGCGCCCCAGGGCACCGCGCCCGGACGCTGCCATGGCACGGCGACGTTCAGGCCCGGCAGCGTGCCGGTGCCGGCCGTGAACGGGCCCTGCGGCGGGCCGGCGGTCGGCGACGGCTCGGGCGTCGGGATGAAGCCAGCGTCCCGGTCCTCGAGGGACGGCCCCTGGACGCCGTCGCTGATCGGGATGAACGGCGGCGTGCCGTCGGGCAGCCCATCGCTCGAGTCGGCGAACGGGTCGTCGGTCGCCTGCGGATTCGTGGCGAAGGTCGAATCGAGGAAGTCGCTCGTGGCCTGGATCGTGGTCGCGGCCCACAGATGGGGCGCCGCGACTCCGACGAGCATGGCCACGCCGAGGATCCCCGCGGTCAGCCAGCGACGGTCGGTCGTCCGCGCGGCGTCGACGGCCGCGGCCACGCGCCAGACGAGGATGACCAGGTTGAGGATCGCGAGGGCCGGGAGGACGCCCGGCGTGACGACGAACGCGACGAGCCCGAAGATGCCGCCCTGGACATAGAGGAAGCCCAGCGCTCCGAGGAGCGGCACGAGCGGCGCCGCGAAGAGCAGCGCAGCTCGGCGGCGGCCCATCAGGGCCTGACCCGCCCCGGGGATGAGCAGGCTCAGGAGGCCTGCCACGGCGGGTCGCATGGCAGGAGTGTTGCAACGCGGGCCGCATCATCGCAAGCGTCCGTTGGTACCGGAAGGATGGGACCGGTGGCGTTCGGTGCGGTTGCGAGCCGGTGCAGGTTGCCGCCGGGCGCGCCACGATGAGCCCGATGCCGGAGCTCGCCGCGCCCGATTACGCGTTCGCCCGGTTCCTCATCGAGCGCGGCCTCGCCGCGATCTACCTCATCGGGTTCATCGTCGCGCTCGACCAGTTCCCCGCGCTTGCCGGCGAGCATGGCCTCGAGCCGGCGCCCGACTTCCTGGCGCGCGTCCGATTCCGCGACGCGCCGTCGATCTTCCACGCGATCCGGTTCACCGATGCGCGGCTGCGGGCCCTCGCAGCGGCCGGCGCGGTCGTCTCGATGGCGCTCCTGCTCGGCCTCCCCGAGGCCGCTCCCCTGCCCGTCTCGATGCTCGCCTGGTTCGGGCTCTGGATCGCCTACCAGTCGATCGGCAACATCGGCGGCACCTTCTATGGCTTCGGCTGGGAGACCCTGCTGCTCGAGGCCGGCTTCCTCGCGATCCTCCTCGGCAACGACGCGATCGCGCCACCCCTGATCGTCCTGCTCGCCTATCGCTGGCTGGGCTTCCGGGTCGAGTTCGGGGCGGGCCTCATCAAGCTCCGGGGCGATCCCTGCTGGCGCGAGCTCACGTGCATGGAGTTCCACCACGAGACGCAGCCGATGCCGAACCCGCTGTCGTGGTTCTTCCACCACCTGCCACGGCCGCTCCACCGGATCGAGGCGGTCGGGAACTTCGTGGCCCAGCTCGTCCTGCCGTGGGGCCTCCTCCTGCCGCAGCCATTCGCCTCGATCGCGGCGATCCTGATGATCGTGACGCAGCTGTACCTCGTCGTCAGCGGCAACTACGCATGGCTCAACTGGATCACGATCGTCGTGATGACCTCGGCTCTCGCCGATCCGGTGCTTCGAACGTTCCTGCCGATCGCGGCGTCCGCCTACGCCCCGACCCCGCCGTGGTTCGAGGTCGTTGTCGTCGGGCTGGGCATCCTCGTCGTCGGGCTGTCCTACGCCCCGGTCCTGAACCTGCTCAGCCCGCACCAGGCGATGAACGCGTCGTTCGACCCGTTCCGGCTCGTGAACACGTACGGGGCGTTCGGCTCGGTCAGCCGGGTCCGCGACGAGATCGTCGTCGAGGGCACGCTCGCCGACGCGCCCGGCCCAGACGCGGAGTGGCGCGAGTACGGCTTCCGGGGCAAGCCCGGCGATCTCCGCCGGCTGGCCCCGCAGGTCGCGCCGTACCACGACCGGCTCGACTGGCTGATGTGGTTCCTGCCGCTATCGCCGATCTACGGCGAACGGTGGTTCGTGCCGTTCCTCGTCAGGCTGCTCGAGAACGATCCCGCGACGATCCGCCTCCTCCGCCACAACCCGTTCCCGGACCGGCCGCCGACCCTCGTCCGGGCACGGCGGTTCCGATACCGCTTCACGAGCTGGCGCGAGTGGCGAGCGACCGGCGCGTGGTGGAGCCGGGCGCCGATCGGCGAGTTCGTCCGGCCCATCCGGCTGCGGGCATGAGCGACCTCGACGCGGTCGTCGTCGGCGGCGGCCCGAACGGCCTCGCGGCCGCCATCACGCTGGCCCGCGCAGGCCGCAGCGTCACGGTCCTCGAAGCGGCCGACACCGTCGGTGGCGGAGCCCGATCCGCCGAGCGGACGCTGCCGGGGTTCGTCCACGACGTCTGCAGCGCGATCTACCCGTTCGGCCGGATCTCGCCGTTCTTCGTCGAGGCCGGGCTCGAGCGCCACGGCCTCCGCTGGATCGAGCCGCCGGCTAGCCTGGGCCACCCGCTCGACGACGGCAGCGCGGTCATCGTCGAGCGCGACGTGGCGACCACGGCGGCCGGGCTCGGCAAGGATGCGGCCACGTACCGCCGGCTCTTCGACGGCCTGGTCCGCGGCTGGGAGGAGCTGCAGCCGGACGTCCTCGCGCCGTTCCACGTCCCGCTGAGCCCGAGGCGCGCCGTGCGGCTGGGGCTGTTCGGGCTCGACGCCCTCCAGTCGGCGACGAGCCTCGCGCGACGCTTCCACGGCGAACGGGCCCGGGCGCTCGTCGCCGGCGCGGCGGCCCACTCGATCATCCGGCTGACCGAGCCGGTCAGCGCCGCTGCCGCGGTCGTGATGCTCGCGACGGCCCATCGGGACGGCTGGCCGTTCCCGGCCGGAGGCGCGGGGCGCATCCCCGAGGCGATGTCCGCCGAGCTCGCGCGGCTCGGCGGTCGGATCGAGACCGGTCATCGGGTGACGACCCTGGCGGATCTGCCCGCCAGCCAGGTCGCGCTCTTCGACCTGACGCCGCGCCAGCTGGTCGCGATCGCCGGCGACCGCTTCCCGCCTGGCTATCGGACGGCGCTCGCGTCGTTCCGCTACGGCCCGGGCGTCTTCAAGGTCGACATCGCGATCGACGGGCCGATCCCGTGGCGGGCGGCCGGCCTCGAGCGCTGCGGCACGATCCACCTGGGCGGCACGCTCGAGGAGATCGCCCGCTCGGAGGCCGAGATCTCGGCCGGCCGCGAGCCGGCGCGGCCGTTCGTGCTGCTTGCCCAGCAGAGCCGCTTCGACCCATCCCGGGCGCCGGCGGGCCGGCACGCCGTGTGGGCCTACTGCCACGTTCCGAACGGATCGACCGCCGACATGACGGAGCCGATCCTCGGCCAGATCGAGCGGTTCGCCCCCGGCTTCCGCGATCGGATCCTGGCAGTGACGACGACGTCGCCGGCCCAGCTCGAGGCCTATGACCCGAACGCGATCGGCGGCGACATCGCCGGCGGGCGCCTGGACCTCGGCCAGCTGTTCACCCGGCCCGCGATCCGGGTCGACCCATACTCGACGCCGGATCCCTCGATCTTCATCTGCTCGGCATCGACGCCGCCCGGCGGCGGCGTCCACGGGATGTGCGGCTGGCAGGCCGCCAGATCGGCACTGAGGAGGACCCGATGGCAAACCTGAACGACCTGGCGACGTTCCCGCAGCTCGAGGTCTGGGGCGACACCGTGAAGGCCCGCCGGGTCCAGGGCGAGCACATCACGTTCGCCGTCGTCGAGCTCGCCCCGAACGCGGTCGTGCCGGAGCACCGGCACGTCGCCGAGCAGCTCGGGATGGTCATCACCGGCGAGATGCACTTCACGCTCGACGGCGAGCAGCGGACCCTCGGCCCGGGTGGGACCTGGCGGATCCTGTCGAACCGGCCGCACGACGTCCAGGCCGGCCCGGAGGGCGCCGTTGTGATCGATGTCTTCTCGCCCGTCCGTTCCGACTGGGACGCGCTGAAGGTCGCGCCAACCGCCGCGCCACGCTGGCCCGGCGCCGGCTGAACCCCGGGACGCGCCAGGACGACGCCTCGAGCTGGCCTTCGGGCGCCGACCCCTAGACTTCTGTCGTGGCGCTCTATTCCGTGACCGGGCGGACCGAACTCGTCGAGCCGAGCATGGTCGTCGCGCTTGATGGCTGGGTCGACGCCGGCAGCGCCGCGACCGTCGCCGCGGCCACGGTCGCCGAAGGCGCCCGCACGGTGGCGACGTTCGACGCCGACGCGATCTTCGACTACCGGGCCCGCCGGCCCACGCTCGAGATCCTCGACGGCCGGCCCGCGACGCTGACCTGGCCGGAGCTCACGGTCCGCGCGGCCCGCATCGCCGAGAAGGACGTCCTCGTGCTGACCGGCGCCGAGCCGGACTACCGCTGGAACGAGCTCTCGCGCGACATCGCCGACCTCGCCGGCCGGCTCGGCGTCGCCGAGTGGATCAGCCTCGGGGCGATCCCGGCGGCCGTGCCCCATACCCGCCCCGTGCCGATCCTCGGCACGGCCTCGGAGCCGGGACTGCTCCGTGGCGGCGTCCAGCGCGGCCCGGTCGGGACGCTCACGGTGCCGGCCGCGGCGATCTCGGTGTTCGACATCGCGATCACGAAGGCCGGCATCCCGTCGGTCGGGTACTTCGCCCAGATCCCGCACTACATCTCGGGGCCCTACCCGGCCGCGTCCCTGGAGCTCCTGCGGGTGCTGTCGAAGCACCTCGGGATCGAGCTCGACCTTGGCAACCTCACCCGCGAGGCCGAGCTCATGAAGGTTCGGCTCGACTCCGCGGCGGCCCGCGAGGAGACGACGCGGGAGTACGTCGAGCGGCTCGAGTCGATGGTCGACGAGGCCCGCCTGCCCTCTGGCGACGACCTCATCAGCGAGATCGAGAAGTTCCTCCGCGAGGGAGGCCAGCAGGGTGGCACCCGTCCGAACTAGGATCGCGCCATGAGCTTCGCCGTCCGCCCCTCGCATCCGATGCCGCAGATCCTCGTCCTCGGCCGTGACTCGTGCGAGGACACGCTCGCCTCGAGGCGCTTCCTGACCAAGGAGCGAATCCCGTTCCAGTACCTGAGCTGGGAGCACGACCCGGACACCGAGGAGGCCATCCGCGGCTTCAACGACGGGGTCGTCGTCACGCCGACGATCCTCATCGGCGACCCGGACAACCCCAGCCGCGTGCTGGTCGAGCCCACCGACGAGGAGCTCGATCGGGCGATCACCGAGGCCGGCGGCGGACTGTAGCGGCCGGTGAGCCCTCGCCGACGGGCGAGGCCTGGGAGCTCGAATGAGCGTCAGGAGCCCGGGGCACCGCCCTGGAGCTTGAGCATCGCCTGGATCGCCGCGAGCTTCGGCTCGAACTCGTGGCGGATCGTGTTCACCGCGGCCCGCTCGACGTCGAGCTCGAACGCGATCTCCTGGAGCGTGTCGGACTCCTCGTTCGTGATCAGGTCATCGGCCGCCCCGACGAGGTAGCAGCAGCGCAGCAGCGCGATCCGCTCGTCCATTGAGGACTCATCGCGGAACTGGCGGGTCACGAGGAAGTCCTCCGTCCCGCCGTACAGGATCTCCTGGTTGCGGGCCATCTCGGCGACGAGCACGGCCTGAGCCTCGGTCAGGCCGCCGTGCTCGGCGACGATCTGCTCGATGACCCGCATCTCGACGTCGCTGATGTCGAGGTCCGCCTCGGCAGCCCGGGTGAGGATGAACGCGAAGGCCGCGAGGTGGCGCGCCCGGTCGAGCGGCATCGCCTCGAGCTCGCCCACGATCCGGCGGATCGTCTCGGTGTCGCCCGGCTGGCTGCCGGGCGGCGGGGCCGGCGTGAACTGCCAGGTCGGCTCGTCCTTGTGGCCACCCAGGAACCGACGCAGCGCCATCGGCCGCGAGTCTATGGGCTCGCGGCCGAGCTCGCCGCCGGACTCGCCAGGGCGCCCGCCGGGAGGTAGGCCGTGGTCACCAGCTGATCCACGGTGACGGGCTTCGGGACGAGCCCGAGCGTCGTCATGTAGTCGATCGAGGCCTGCCAGCCGGCGGTGTCGATCCAGCCGTAGCCGTTGGTCGCGGTCCCGCTGTTCGACCACGTGGCGATCGTCGCCTGGAGGATCGCCAGCTGGGTCGCGGGATTCGAGCCGAGGTCGGGCGAGATCGCCGCCGACGCGGTCACGCCCGACTGCGGATCGGCCGCGATCTCCCGCATCGCGCGGAGCGTCGCGTCGATGAATGCCCGGATCGCGTTGCCGTTCGAGGCCAGCGCCTTCGTCGAGGCGATCAGCCCCGGACCGGGCAGCGCGACCACGCTGTCGACGTGCAGCTGGACGGTCGAAACGCCCGCCAGCTGGAGTTGCACCGGCTCGTTGTTCGTGAAGCCGGTGGCCGCGTCGACCGCGCCCTGCTGCAGCGCGACGCCCTGGCCGAAGTCGGGATATTCGACGATCGTCGTGTCGTCGGGCGTCAGCCCGGCCGAGCCCAGCAGCGCCTGCAGCATGATCCACGAGGAGCCGTACTTGCCCGGCGTTCCGATCTTCCTGCCCTTCAGGTCGGCGGCCGTCGTGATCCCGCTCCCGGTCTTCGCCAGGACGACGTTCGGGAAGGTGCCGTAGACCGTCGCGACGTACTGGATCGGGATGCCCTGGCTCACGGCCGGGATGACGCTGGTGCCATCGGCGACGCCGATGTCGATCGAACCCTGGCCGACGAGGGTCACGAGGTCGGGATCGATCTTGTTCTGGAAGGTGACGATGAGCCCCCCGTCCCGGTAGTAGCCTTGGGATTGGGCGTAGTAGAAGGGCGCGAACTGGACGCTCGGGATGTATCCGAGCCCGACGGTCAGCTCGGTGCAGCCGGGCTGCGGGAAGCCGCACATGGGCCCGGAGAGGCTCGCGACCGGGCTCGGCTCCCCGCCCGGGGCCTGGGCGCTCGCCGGCGGCGATTCACTCCCGGTGCAGGCCGCCACCGCGGTCACGACGAGGATCGCGAGCAGGGATCGGAATCGACCGGGCACGGACATCTCCTTCAGCGGGCCCGCAGGAGGGCTCGTTCGATGACGACGACGAGGGCATACAGGGCGATGCCCAGCAGGGCGATCGTGGCGAGGGTGGCGAACATCAGCGGGATGTCGAAGAGGCTGCCGCGAGCGATGTTCAGGAGCACGCCGAGGCCGCGGTCCGCGCCGGCCCACTCGCCGACGATCGCGCCGACGACGGCGAGGGTGATCCCGACCCGGAGCCCTCCGAAGATCGACGGCAGCGCGGCCGGGATCTCGAGGGTCAGGAGGACCTGCCGGCGCGAGGCCCGCAGGCTCCGGGCCAGCTCGAGTAGGCGGGCGTCGACGGACCGGATGCCGACCATCGTCGAGATCGCGATCGGGAAGAAGACGATGAGGGCGCAGATCACGACCTTCGCCAGGAGGCCTGGGCCGAACCACAGGGCGAGCAGGGGCGCGAGGGCGAGGATCGGGGTCGCCTGGGCGGCGACGATGTACGGCGAGACGACGCGCTCGACGAGCCGCGAGCGGGCCAGCCCGTAGCCCACGACGATCGCCACCGCCGCGCCAACCGCGAACCCGAGCAGCACCTCGACGAGGGTCGTGCCCGCGTGGCGGGCGATCGTGCCGTCCGCCCAGCCGCTGATGAACCGGGCGAGGACGACCTCCGGGGCCGGCAGGATGAACGGCGGGTACGCGCCGACCACGACGATGGCCTTCCAGACGAGGACGAACGCCGCGAGGGCCGCGAGGGCCGTCGCGAGCATCGAGGCACGGCCGTGGGCCTGGGCGTCGAGGCCCGCGAGGCTGGGCAGGCGGGCGGCGGTCATGCGGCCAGCGCTCCGAGGTGGGCGCGGATCTCGTGGGCTGTCTGGCTGACCGTCGCCTCGTCCAGGGTGGTGAGCGAGCGCGGCCGAGGCAGTGCGATCCGGAGATCCGCGACGACGCGGCCCGGCCGCTCGCTGAGGACGACCACCCGGTCGCCGAGGAAGATCGCCTCCTGGACGCTGTGGGTCACGACGAGGATCGAGGTCGCGGTCCGTGACCACAGGTCGAGGAGCTCGACGTTCAGGCGCTCGCGGGTCAGCTCGTCGAGGGCGCTGAACGGCTCGTCCAGGAGGAGCATCCGCGGTTCGACGGCGAGGCTCCTGGCGAGGGCGGCCCGCTGCCGCATCCCGCCCGACAGCTCGTCGGGGATCGACCTGGCCGCGCCCTCCAGCCCGACCAGCCGGAGGAGCTCCGCGACCCGGGCATCGCGGCGGGCGGTCGGCCAGCCCATCAGCTCGAGCGGATAGCCGACATTGCGGGCCGTCGACCGCCACGGCAGGAGGCGCGGCTCCTGGAAGACGAGGCCGATCCGGGGAACGGGGGCGGTGATCGGCTCGCCATCCAGGCGGACCTCGCCGTGATCCGGCCGGAGCAGCCCCGCGACCACCCGCAGGAGCGAGCTCTTGCCGCTGCCGTTCGGGCCGATGAGAGCCACGATCTCGCCGGGCTCGATCGTCAGGTCGACGCCGTCGAGGGCCTGGACCCGCTGGCTGCCGGCCGGGAACGAGACGGAAACCCCTGCTATCTCGAGCCGGCCGGTGGCGGGATGACGCTCCGTCACGTCCCGGCTACCGATCCCACCGAGATGAGCGCCGGCTCGCGCGCGGCAGACCGAAGGACGGGCGCGACGCTCGGCCACAGGGCCGCGTAGGCCTCGTACACGGCGTCGTAGACCTCGCGCGTCCTCGGGTCCGGCTGGAGCCGCTCGCCGATCGAGGTCATCGCCCGGATCGCCGTCGGCACGTCCGGCTGGTCGCCAACGCCGACGGCCGCCACGATCGCGGCGCCGACGACGGTCGTCTCGAGGACCCGGGGCACGAGGATCTCGAACCCGGTCGTGTCGGCCTTGATCCGGTTCCACACGGCGCTGTGGGCCGGCCCGCCGCAGACCCGCATCGCGTCGACCGTCACGCCCGCGGCGAGGATCGGGGTCGCGACATGCCGGATCGCGAGCGCGGCGGCCTCGAGCACGGCCCGGGCGATCTCGGCCCGACCGTGGGCGAGCGTCAGGCCGGCGAGCACGCCGCGCGCATCGGGATCCCAGAGCGGCGACCGCTCGCCGGCGAGATACGGCAGGAACACGAGGCCGTCGGCGCCCGGCGTGACCCGTGCCGCCGCCGCGATGAGCTCGTCCACCGATGCCCGTTCGCCGAGCACGCCGGCGAGCCAGTCGAGCGCACTCCCCGTCGCGGCCATCGCGCCGCCAACGCTCCAGAGGCCCGGCAAGGGCGCGGGCGTCGTGAACCCGCCGGCCGCGCTCACCGGCCGATCCCAGTAGACCCCGAAGCCGCCCGCGGCCCCGCCGACGTCGATCGCATCCCCGGGTTCGACCATCCCCGCGCCGTGGAAGCTGGCGAACGCGTCGACGAGGCCGGCGACGACCGGGATGCCGGCCGGCAGGCCGAGCTCGGCCGCCACGGTCGGGGTCAGGCCGCCCAGACTGGAGCCGACTGGAACGGTCGGCGCGATCCGGGTCGGATCGAGGCCCGCGGCGCCGATCAGGCGCTCGTCGGGGAACGGCTGCCCTGGCACCAGGGTCGTTGCCGGCCGACCGGAGAGCCGCAGGGCCAGCGCCTCCCACGAGTTCAGGTACCAGCGGGTTTGGGGCGCCGCCGCTCCGCTCCGCTCGACGTGGAGCGCGGCGGGCAGGACGCCCAGCGCCCAGCCCCGGAGGCCGGTCGAGTCCTCGAGCTGGGCCCGCTCGGCGCCCGCGCGCGAGTCGAGCCAGGTGATCGCCGGTCCGGTCGGTCGGCCGACGGCGTCGACCGGCGTCGCGGTCGGGCCGTGGCCGGCCACCGCGATGGCGCGGATCTCGGCGCCGATCTCGGCGCGGCCCGCAGCGGCGACCGCCGCTCGCGTCGCCGCCTGGAGACCCGTCCACCAGGCGTTCGCGTCCTGCTCGGCCCGTCCAGTCGCCGCGTCGACGTCCAGCGCCTGGCTCGAGCGGGCGAGCCCGAGCAGCTCGCCATCCGGCGTGACCAGCCCGACCTTGACACGGGCCGTCCCGAGGTCGATCGCGAGGTAGGCCGCGCGCGCCGTCACGCCGCGGCCCGCCGATCCAGGGCCAGCACGGCCTCGGCGGTCGAGAGGTCGCTCACCAGCACCTTGACGATGCCCGCCCGAAGCGCACCGAGGATCGGCTGGACCTTGGCCCCGCCCTCCGCGACGGCGATCGTCAGCGGCACGCCGGCGAGCCGCCGCGCATCGAACGCGATCGTCCGTGATCGAAGCTGCTCGCCCACGAACCGGCCGTCGACATCGAAGGGCGCGATCAGCGTCTCGCCGACGGCTCGGCCCGCGGCCAGCTCGGCGGCCACGTCGCGGCCGAGGGTCACCTCGCTCCAGGCCGGACCCCCGATGCCGAACAGCGCGACGTCGAGACGATCCCACAGTTCGGCCACCGCTCGGACCCCGGCGTGGGCCATCAGCGCGTCGCGCGTGGCGGCGTCATCGAGGAGGCCGGGCGCGAGCAGCCCGTGGACGGCTGCGCCGATCGCATCGGCGATCCGGCGGAACGGCTCGCGGGCCGCGCCGGCCTGCCAGTAGCCGCCGCACAGCGGGACGACGGTGGCGTCGATCGGCGTCGCGGGCGCCTCGACGGCGTCGGCCGTGGCCGAGACCGCCGACCCGTCGCCGATCCCCACGACCAGCCCGTCGCGGACGCTCGCCATGAGGACCTGGGCCGCGAGCCGCCCGACCCGACGTCGCGCCAGATCGGCGGCGGCATCGCCGCCGCCCGCGGCGAGGTGGACGGCCCGGAGGTCGAAGCGTTCGCGGAGCTCGTCGGCGGCGGGCGAGGGCGCCTCGAGCCGATCGACGATCCGGATCTCGACGACGCCCGCGGCGCGAGCCTGCTTCAACAGCTTGGAGACGTGGGCACGCGTGACCCCGAGTCGCTCGGCGACCTGCTCCTGGGTCTCGCCAAGCTCGTAGTACAGGCGGCTGGCCCGGACGAGCAGGGCGTGATCGCTCATGCCCTGCCCTCGCGGCGCGCTGGCACGTTTGCTCTCGTCAGATGTGCCATCACGCCGGAAGCGTACTACGGCAAGCTCCGGCGCGGCGATGGCGGTCAGGCGGCGGTCGGGACCTCGTAGCCCGGGATCGTGACCTCGATCAGCGGGCTGTAGTCGAGCATGACCTCCGGGTCGCGCCGCCAGGCGGATGCGACTCGCTCGAGGACCGGACGCCGCTCGGCCGGGTCGCGGATGACGCGGGCGGTCGCGGGCAGGTCGGCCTTGACCGGGCCCTTGAGGTGGAAGGTCATCGCGGGGTTGGCCTCGAGGTTCAGCAGCCAGGCCCGCTCGTGGTGCGGGTTCGGGATGCCCGAGATGTAGATCCGGCCGTCGAAGTTGAAGAACACGATCTCGATCCGGCGGGGCTCGCCGCTCACCCGGCCGGTGGTCGTGATGTCGATCGTGTGCCCGTGCCGGAGGGCGCGGAGGATGTCGGGGGTCATGGGGCCCTTCGGTGTTGGAGCGGAGCCAGCCGGCTCATCCGACGGATAGTTGCTCACGCAACGATCATACGCTCGCCGCGCAAGCCGCGTCGTGGCTAGACCCGCTTGCCGTCGGCACGCAGCTGGGCCTTGTAGGCCCGCTTCCCGGCCTGGTACGAGGCCAGCGCCTCGGGCGAGTCGACGTCGCCGAGCGTCTGGTGCTTCGGCATGACCTCGTCCATGCCCGGCTTCCGGACGTCGAGCCGTTTCCCGAGCACCGCCAGGATCGTGCGGGCCTTCATGTCGCCGATCCCCGGCAGCTCGAGCAGCCGATCGCGGACCTCCTGGCCGGTCGCGGCGTCGCGCCAGATGCGGCTGGCGTCGCCACCGTAGTCGCGATCGATCGCCGCGCACAGCGCCTGGACCTTGCCGGCCATCGAGCCGGGGAAGCGATGGAGCGCCGGGCGCTCCCGGAAGACACGATCCAGCTCGACGGGATCGGTTCGGGCGATCCGCCCGGCGTCGAGATGGCCGAGCCGCTGGCGCAGCTCCCACGGCCCCGAGAACGCCTTCTGGACAGTGACCTGCTGGTCGAGCGAGAAGCCGATCAGGAGGGCCAGCGGATCCGTCGCCAGGAGGCGGTCGGCGTCGGAGTTGCCGGTGTACGGCAGGCTCGTAGCTGCAGGCATCAGGGCCCGGATGGTGGCACCGCTGCAAGGCCCTTGCAACGTCCCGAGACTGGCGTCGGGGGGTAGGATTCGGGGCAACGGAGGTTGCCTCGCATGACGGGTCGACGCCGCCAACCGGCTCCCGAGTCCGGCCGCAGGACCTGGATCGTCACGGTCCGGGACCTGGCGAAGACCGCGGACGCGTCCCGTGGCACCAGCAACCTCGCCACCGTGCCCCGCGCGGGCAATGTCAGCAGCGATGCCCGCGCCGGCAGACCCGGGTGATCCGGGCCCGAACCGCCTCGATCACCCACGGACGACAGGGAGACCCGCGCTCCTGCGAGCGCGGGTCTCGTCATGTCCGGGCCGGGCCCGATCCGGGCCTCGTTGCAGTCGGGTCAGCGAGCCTGGACGGAGGTCCGGGGCCGGCTGGCGAGCGTCGTCCCGAGGTTGACCAGGGCCTCGCCGACCACGATGCGCAGCCGGTTCGGGCCGTCGGCGCTCGTCGCGCCGAGGATTCGCTCGTTGCGGAGGTCGTTCGCGACCTGGCGGAGCTGGTTCTGGTGGTACTCGATCCCGAGGGCGGTGGCGGTCATCTGGGGGTTCCTTTCCTTGGCGGTCGGCGTGTCGATGGCGATGAGGTGGTTGAACGCGGGGGGCGTGGTGGCGGTCGTCATGGCTGGGCTCCCGTTCATTCGAGGCTGATGCGGACGCCATCGCCGTCGGCGTCCTGGATGTCGAGGATCGGGCCATGCGTCCCCGACGCGAGCGCGTCCTGGACCTCGTCGATCTGCTCCGACGAGAGGCCCGGCACCTTCGAGAGAGCGAACCGCCCGATACCGACCGGCACCCTGAGGTCGACCGCGCGCCGTCCGTTCTCGATCACCTGGATCCGGGCGAAGCGGGGGCGCTCCCCCGCCGCGGAACCGGTTGTCTGATTGGTCCCCGGGAGGACCGGCGCGGCGGGCCGCTCCGGCGGCCGCGGCGGGATCGGGGGCTGGGGATGGCCCGGGTGGGCGTGCTGAGCGGCCTGGGCACCCGCCCTGGCCGCGGCGTTGGCCGCCGCGAGCGCATCCAGGATCGGGGCGGCCTCGTCGGCCGTCAGCCGGCCCTCGGCCACGAGCGTCAGCACGCGGTGGAGGGCCTCGTCGCGGGTCTCCGCCATCTCAGGCCTCCTCGAGCGCGGCGAGGCGCTCCGAGGCCGTGTCGACGTCGATCTCGCCCCGCTCGAGGGCCCGAAGGATGTCGAGGCTGCTCTGCTCGTTGCCGCTCGTCCGGGCCAACGGATCGGCGGCGGGCGACCCGGTCGTGGGCTCCGAGTCGCCCGGCCGATCGAGGGAGTCGGAATCGGTCATCGCGTTCACCTGCTGGTCCCGGGCCTCGACGATCTGGAAATCGCCGGAGACCGACTTGAAGGCGAGGGTCGGGCCCGATCGCCCGACGACGAGCAGCTTCCGGCCGGGCAGTGACTCGCGCCGGTGCGACACCTCGCTGACGAGGTCGCCGGTGATCGTCTGGGCCTCGATCTGGAAGCTGCCGTGGGCGACCAGGAGGACATCGCCGCTGATCGACTTGATCGCGAACGGCCCGCTGCCGTTGAGCTCGCCGTCGAGCCAGACGTCGCCCGAGGTGGTCGACAGGTCGAACCGGGTCACGCGCGGTGCGTGCACCTTGAGGTCGCCCGAGATCGTCTTGCCGTGCAGGTCGAGCGCGCCGTTCGCGTCGATCCGGACGTCGCCGGAGACCGAGTCGAGGCCGAGCTCACCGGCGCACGCCTCGAACACGAGGTCGCCCGAGGCGGTCCGGAAGTCCTTCCGACCGACCAGCCCGTCGGTCGCGATCTCGGCGCTCGCGGTGTGGACGCTGACGTCGGCCCCGCGCGGGAGCTCGATGTCGAGGCTCGGCGTCCCGCGGCCCCAGACGTGGTTGTCGATGCTGATCGTGATCCCGAGGCGCTGCTTGGCGACGAGCTCGAGCAGGCCGTTCCCGGCGCCGATCTCGAAGCGATCGCTCAGGTCGCGACCGTTGCGCTCGCGGACGACCGCGTCGTGACCGTCGGTCCCGACGATGCGGACGTCGCCGGACGGGATGCGGAGGATGAAACGGCCCGTGCTGCCGATGGTGTGGCGGAGCTCGGCGCCGGCGTGGGTCTGAGCGGTCATCGGGCGGTCCTTCCGAGGTCTCGGATCATCGTCGCGGCCTCGTCGGCCGCGATCTCGTGGCGGGCCAGTCGCTGGAGGATCTCCTGGCGGCCCAGGCGAGCCGCAGGCTCGTCGTCCGTGGCGGCCTCCGTCTCGGCGGCCGCTTCCGGGGCGTCGCCGTCGCGGGGCCCGAAGCCGAGGGCTCGGACGAGGGCCTCGACCCGGGATCGGACCGTCGGGTAGGAGATCCCGAGCTCGCGTTCCATGTCGCGGAGATTCCCGCGCGAGCGCAGGAAGCTCTCCAGGACTGCGAGCTGCTCGCGGCTCAGCCGGCCGAACCGACCGACGCTGAACTCGCCCTCGAGCGTCGTGCCGCAGCTCGCGCAGTGGAGTCGCGTCACCGACAGCTCGTTCGAGCAGACGGGGCAGGTGGAGATCACGTCGTGTGGCATCTGACTCGGTTGGTTCCTCGTGGCGTCCTTGCGGTTCCGTGGGTGCTGAGCAGAGTTATCGCATACATGCTTTCTCTTTGTCAATACCCGTTTTCTACAACCGTATAGTTGACTCAACGACCGGCGAATCAGGGACCACAAGCTGGACTGCGCAGCTCGATGCGCCACGGAGGTCGGCTGTCCGTTCGGCTACGCTTGCCGAGCCGTCGCCAGTTCGCGGCCGCCCCGGAATCGGAGCGGCGCCGGCGACGTCGATCGCGGCTCCGGAAATCGGAGTGACGGGCTGATCGCCCGGCGATTGAGCTCGATGACGAGCCCAGAGTGGAGTGCAGGTGACCTTCGAATCGCTGGGGCTGTCGGACGACCTGGTCCGGATGGTGGCCGAGGAGGGCTACGAGCGGCCGACGCCGGTGCAGGCGGCCGCGATCCCGGAGGTCCGCGCCGGCCGGGACGTGCTGGCGGCCGCCCAGACGGGGACCGGCAAGACCGCGGCGTTCCTGCTGCCGACGTTCGATCGGCTGCGGCACCACGCCAACACGAGCTTCTCGCCGGCGCGCCATCCGGTTCGCGTCCTGATCATCGTCCCGACGCGGGAGCTGGCGATGCAGGCCGACGAGTTCGTCAAGACCTACGGCCGGACCGTTCCGTTGCGGGCCGCGGTCGTGTTCGGCGGCGTGCCGATCGAGCCGCAGACGAAGCAGCTGCGGGCAGGGGTCGAGATCCTCGCGGCAACCCCCGGTCGGCTGCTCGACCACGTCGGCCAGCGCACCGTCAACCTGAGCCAGGTCGAGGTCCTCGTCCTCGACGAGGCCGATCGGATGCTCGACATGGGCTTCCTGCCCGACATCCGCCGGATCATCGAGCTGGTGCCGAAGCAGCGGCAGACGCTGCTCTTCTCGGCAACGTTCTCGGACGACATCCGGCGCCTGGCGGCGACCCTGCTCCACGACCCGGTCACGGTCGAGGTCGCACCGCGGAACCAGGCCGCCGAGGCCGTCCGGCAGCTCGTCTATCCCGTCGATCGCGACCGCAAGGAGGCCCTCCTCGCCCACCTGATCGCCGAGAACGACTGGCGCCAGGTCCTCGTCTTCACCCGGACGAAGATCGCCGCGTCACGTCTCGCGAGCTACCTCGACCGCCGCGGGCTCGAGGCCGTCGCGATCCACTCGGACCGCAGCCAGCCCGACCGGATGCGGGCCCTCGAGGGCTTCAAGACCGGCTCGATCCGGGTCCTGGTCGCAACCGACGTCGCCGCCCGGGGCCTCGACATCGAGGACCTGCCCCACGTCGTGAACTACGAGCTGCCGTGGCAGCCCCACGACTACGTCCACCGGATCGGGCGGACCGGCCGGGCCGGCGCGACCGGCGACGCCGTGAGCCTCGTCTCGATCGACGAGGCGGACCTGCTGCGGGGCGTCCAGCGGCTCCTGCGACGGGCGATCCCGTGGACGGTCGAGACGGGCTTCGAGCCGGATCGCAACGCGGAGGCACAACCGCTCCGGGGTGGTCCGCCCGGCGCGGCCCGGTCCGGGACCCACCACCGCTCGCATCGCCGGAGCGGGGCTCATCGCGGCTCCGGGGTCCGGAGCCGATGACTCAGGCGACGGGTGCCTCGATGGGCGCCGGCGCCGTGAACGTGGCGCCCGGGAAGAAGAACCCGAGCATGAGCGACGACTCCACCTTCTCGACGGCGTATCGGCTGACGTGGACGTTCGGGCGCTCGGCGACGCCGGCGTCGCCGCGGTCCATCAGCTCGATCACGACGTCGTGGAGCGCGACGAACGCGCCCCCTGGCCGGGCGAGCGCCCTGGCCGGATCGAAGCCGACCGGCGTCGGCATCCGGCCCCGGACGCGGTACGGCCCGATCTCGATGACGACCGAGTACCAGGTCGCGTGGAGCGTGATCTCGGGGTCGCCCGTGCAGACGAGCAGGACGTCGTCGGGCGGGACGAGGACGCTGCCGCGGTGCTCGGGCCTCGAGCCGTCGAGCGGGTACCAGCGGGCCCCCTCGACCGGGACCGGCGAGCGGAGGTCGGGAGACTGGGTGAGACCCGGACGTGACGACGTGCCCGCCACGACTCCGGTCGGCGTGAAGATCTCGACCTGCGGCATCGCTCTCCCCGGCACCTGGTGCGACGGAGCATCCTTCGACCCGTGCGCGCCCGCGCGGCCCCGTCCGTACCGCACTCCCGCGGCAGTGGTACCGGCGTGACCGGCCGGACCCTCACGGCGCCGGCGCTCCTCCGCGAGATCGGCCTCATGGCCGACGGCCCGGTGCGCTGGGGCAACCCGGTCCGGGCGTCCGGACCGGGCCTTTACGTCGTCGAGCTGGCCGCGCCGCTGGCGGACGCGCCGATCGACCTGGCGAAGGTCGGCAAGTGGCTCGAGAAGGTCCCGACGCTGCGTCTGGATGGCCAGCGGCCGACGTCCAGGCAGCTGCAGGCGCGCCTCGCGTCGCTGTGGCTGCCCGACCAGGTCGTCCTGTACGTCGGCCAGTCGAGCGTGTCGATCGGCGGTCGGGTGCGGGCCTTCTACGCGACGCCGCTGGGCGATCGCCGGCCGCATGCCGGCGGGCACTGGCTGCAGACGCTGCGATCGCTCGCCGCGATGCGGGTCTGGTGGGCTGCGACGACGGCGCCCGAGGAGGCCGAGGACGCGGCGTTCGACGCGTTCGCGGCGAGCGCGCTGGCGCACCTGCCGGGGCGCCCCGCCGCGGCGCTCGACCTGCCGTGGGCGAACCGTTCGCGACCGACCGGGGAGCGCCAGGCGTCTGGCATCACCGGCTCCGTGCTGCCCGAGGACGCGGTGCCGCCCGCGCCGGCCGCCCGGATCACCCAGCTGCCGCCAGGCAACGCCGAGGGCACGAGCACCGAGGTCAGAGGCACCGGCACGGTCCGGCGGGCGCCCCGCGCGGCCGCGACACCCGCGCGATCCGCGGTCCGTGCGCCCCGCGCGGGCACGGCCCGACCCGAGCGCAAGCGGGAGCCGATCGCCCTGACGGCCGACGCGATCGATCGGACGCGCGTCGAGCTCGACGACCTGACGCGTATGAGACGGCCCGAGGTCGTCGCCCGGATCAAGTCCGCCCGCGAGCTCGGCGACCTCCGCGAGAACGCGGAGTACCACGCGGCGCGCGAGGAGCAATCGTTCCTCGAGGGCCGGGTCCGCCTCCTGGAGGATCGCCTCCGGTTCGCGGTCGTCATCGACGAGGGCGTCGCAGCCGACCAGGCCGGTCGGGTGACGCTCGGGTCGACGGTCCGCGTCGAGCAAGATGACGAGGAGCTCACGTTCACGATCGTGGGCTCGACCGAAGCGAAGCCGGCGCAGGGCCGGATCAGCAGCGTGTCGCCGGTCGGCGCCGCGCTCATGGGCGCCGTCGTCGGTGACGTCGTCGAGGTCCGCACGCCGCGGGGCGCCAGTCGCTATGTGGTCCGCTCGGTCGAGTAGGCTGGCCGGGTGTCCCGGACGCTCTTCCGCGAGGTCGCGCTGGCCGACGGCCGGTCGGATCGCCTGCGGATCGGGCTGAGCGCCCTCGTCGAGGACGGCCGGCTCGCCTGGCTCCGGCCGATGGACGACGAGGGCGAGCTCGGCGCTGCCGACGGCCTCGAGGTCGTCGACGCATCGGGCGGGACGATCGTCCCCGGGATGGTCGACGGCCACAGTCACGTCACGCTGCCCGGCGGCGCCCACTGGATCGACCGGATCGACGATGGCCCGGAGCGGTTGCTGACGGTGGCCGACCGGAACGGCCGGCTCCTGACCCGATCCGGGGTCCGCTGGGCCCGCGACGTCGGGTCGCCGCGGTACCCGGATCCGGCGGACGGCAGTCGCTCCCGCGCCCTGGCGCTCGGGCTGCGGGACCGCTGGCGCGCCGACCCGTCGCGGCCGCACATCGTGGCCGCGGGCACGTGGCTCGATCGCTCGGGCACGCTGCCGCCGGCGGCGCACACCGTGGTCGCGGAGACCGCGGACGAGCTGCTGGCGAACGCGGTGGGCCAGCTCGACGAGGGCGCCGACTTCCTGAAGCTCTATCTCGACGGCCCGGACGTCGACGCCTCGCCGTGGACCGCGGCCGAGGTGGAGCGCGTGACCACGATGGCCCACGCCCGCGGCGCGAGGGTCACGGCGCACGCGACGCGTCTCACCGGCGCGCGGGCCGGCGTGCTCGGCGGCGTCGATTCGATCGAGCACGGCGACGAGCTCGATGCAGAGCTCTGCGCCGAGATGGCCCGGCGCGGGACGTTCCTCGTCTCGACCCTCTCGGTCTTCGGATCGTGGCGCGGCTTCGGCACGACGACCGGCGTGCCCCGGTTCACGAACGACGAGTTCCTCAAGCGGCTGGCCGAGCGCAGCGAGAAGGCCCGGACGAGCGTGGGGCTGGCCCACCGAAGCGGGGTCCGGATCGCCGCTGGCACGGACGGCGGCGGCTCCGTTCGGGCGGGGCAGCTGGCCGGCGAGGTCGAGCTGCTCGTGGCGGCCGGGCTCGAGCCGTGGCAGGCGCTCGGGGCCGCCACGTGGTGCGGCGGAGAGCTCCTCGGCAACGACGCCGGCGCGCTCTGGGAGGGCGGTCCGGCCGATTTCTTCCTCGTCCACGGCGATCCGCTGAGCGACCCGGCGGCCCTGTGGCGCGTCTGGCGGGTTGCCTGGGAGGGCTGATCGCGATGCCGAAGCACGTCCACAGCGGTCCGGGGATCGTGGCCGGGTCATTCCCGTTCAGCCAGGTCACCGAGGCGAACGGCTTCGTCTTCCTCGCCGGCCAGATCGGCGACGTTCCCGGGCAGGGGCTCGTCCCGGGCGGGATCGAGGCCGAGACGCGGCAGATGCTCGCCAACGTCGGCCGGCTGCTGCGGGCCGTCGGCCTCGACTACCAGGACGTCGTCAAGGCCACGGTATACCTCCGCGACTTCGACGAATTCCAGCAGATGAACGGCGTGTATCGCGAGGTCTTCCCCACCGAGCCGCCGACGCGCGCCACCGTCGGCGTCGCCCGCCTGGCGCTCGATGCCCGCGTCGAGATCGAGATCCTGGCCGCGCGCTAGCTGGCCGCGGGCTAGCGGCTCGTGCCCGGCCCGTGTCGGCCCGCGGATCTCGCCTCGACCGCCGCCAGGAACGCGGCCACCCGATCGAGGACGTCGGGGAGCACCGGCTGCAGGGTGTGCCCGAGCCTCGGGTACGTCACGAGCTCCACGTGGGCCAGCAGCGCGACGGCGGCCCGCAGCAGCTCGATCCGGGCGAAGGGATCCGCCTCGCCGGAGAGCAGCAGGACCGGGCACCTGATGCGGGGCCAGTGAGCGATCCGGGCCTCGGTGCGCTCGGGCCGACCCGGCGGATGGAGCGGGTAGCTGAAGCAGACGAGCGCCGCATAGCCGGCGTCCGGCTCGGCGGCGGCCAGCGACGCGACGCGGCCGCCGTAGGAATGCCCGCCGACGGCGCTGCCCGGGCCATCCGGCACCGCGGCGCGCCAGGCTGGCACCGCGTCCTCGGCCTTGCGCTTCGGGAGGTCGATCGCGGTGGCCCTGACCCCGCGACGGCCGAGGCCGGCCACGAACGGGGCCAGGCTCGCGGCGGTGCCGCTCGCTCCGTGGCCGAGGTAGAGCCGGACGACCATCGCCGGAGAGCCTACCCTTCGCGGATGTACCGGGATTCGAAGGGCCGCGCCCGCTGCTGGTGGTTCGACGGCGAGACGCCGGACAAGCGGATGCTGGCCTACCACGACCGGGAATGGGGCACGCCGGTCCACGGCGACACCGAGCTCTTCGAGCGGCTGTCCCTCGAGGCGTTCCAGGCGGGCCTCTCGTGGCAGACGATCCTCAACAAGCGCGAGGCCTTCGACGCCGCATTTCGCGACTTCGACCCGAGAGTCGTCGCGACGTTCGAGGATGCCGACCGGGCTCGCCTGATGGCTGACGCCGGCATCGTCCGGAATGGCGCGAAGATCGACGCCACGATCGGCAACGCGCGCGTGGCCCTGGCGATCATCGCCGAGCTCGGTTCGCTCGACGCCTACTTCCGGACCTTCGTCCCCGACCCGCCGAAGCCCGTGCCGCCGCGGACGCGGCCGGGCATGCTGCCCGGCACGACGCCGACCGCCGACGCGATCTCGGCCGACCTGAAGAAGCGCGGAATGCGGTTCGTCGGGCCGACCGTCATCTACGCCTTCATGCAGAGCGTCGGGCTGGTCGACGACCACCTGCCCGGCTGCTTCCGGTACCGGGGCCAGCTCCCTGGCTAGGGGGTCCTACAGCTCCCGGCGTCGGAGCAGGACGGTCGCGAGCCCGAGCGCGAGCACGATCCAGGCGACGGCCCAGAGCACGAACGCGGTCGGCGGCGGCTCGGCCGCGAAGAACGGGTTGCCCTGGGCGAGCTGGGCCTGGCCGATCGTGGCGATGACGACCGACGGCTCGAGGCCGTACACCACGCCCTGCCAGAGCGTGTCGGTCGGCAGCAGGATCCGGGCGAGGTCGCTGACGCCGACGAGGCCGTTCGTGCCGAGGGCAATGCCGATGTGGCCGAGCACCCCCGCGAGCCACGCGATGCCGTAGGCGACGACCGCGATCGCGCCGCCGGCGATGGCCGGCAGCCGCGTCGAGAAGACGATCGTGAACGTCAGTAGGATGATCGCCTGGCCGGCGAGGTACGCCACCGGCGAGAGGATGTTCGGTGGGGTGTAGCCGGAGACGAGCGCGACCGCCGCGATCGCGAGGAGCCCCGACAGCGCGGCGTACAGGGCCACGACGGTCGCGAGGCCGAGCCAGCGGCCCACCAGGTACGACGATCGCCGAAGGGGCCGGGCGAGCACCGCCTGGGCGACGCCCGACTCCAGGTCCGCGGCGATCGCCGGCGACCCGAGGAACGCGGCCGTCATGGCCAGCACGAAGTCGAACTGGAACGCGATGAAGATCAGGACCTGCGAGACGCCGAGCTTGATCTGCAGGTCGCTCGTGCCGGCCTGGCGCGCCGCGGACATGACGAGGGTCACCCCCCAGGCGGTGAGGATCACGGCGACGACCGCGAGGGCGATGAGGACCCACAGGATCTTCTTGCGGATCGTCTCGCCGATCGTCAGGAGCGCGATCGTGATCATCGGATGTGCTCGCCCGAGGGCGTGCCGCCCATCGATCGATCGCGGGCGACGAGCTCGAGGAAGCGCTGCTCGAGCGAGCCGCGGCCGGAGCGGACCTCGTGGACCTGGGCGCCCATCTTCACGAGCAGGGCGACCAGCTCGTGGACCCGGTCGCCGGCCATCGGCCGGATCGAGAGCGTGTCGTGGTCGAGCGTCGGCGGGCCGAACCGCTCGATCGCCGGCAGGTCGGACGGCTTGAGGCCGCTGACCCGGATCTGCGTCTCCGACTGGCCGAGGACGTCGTCGAGCGAGCCGCTGGCGACGACCCGGCCGTGGTCGATGATCGCCACGCGGTCGCAGACCTGCTCGACCTCGCTGAGCAGATGCGAGTTCAGGAAGACGGCTGCGCCGCGAGCCGCGGCGGCCCGGATGATCCCCCGGACGTCGACGCGGCCGACGGGATCGAGCGCCGAGGTCGGCTCGTCGAGGACGATCAGGGCCGGCTCGCCGAGCAGGGCGACACCGAGCCCGAGGCGTTGCTGCATGCCCTTCGAGAACTTGCCAACCGTGTCGTCGGCCCGATCCGACAGCCCGACGATCCCGAGCGCGGCGTCGGCCTCGGGGCCGCGACGGTTGCCCGGCAGGCCCATGAGGGCCGCGTGGAGGGTCAGGACCTCGCGGGCCTTCAGCCACGGCTGGTATCGGAACAGCTCCGGCAGGTAGCCGATCTTGCGGCGCGTGGCCAGGTCGCCGATCGGGGCGTCGAGGACCTTGCCGCCGCCACCACTCGGGCGGGCCAGCCCGAGGAGCAGCTTCACCGTCGTCGTCTTGCCGGCGCCGTTCGGGCCGAGGAAGCCGAAGACCTCGCCGCGACCGACGGTCATCGTAAGGCCGGCGAGCGCCTCGATCGGGCCGTACCGCTTGCGCAGGTCGGTGACGTCGATGGCGGGCACGTCGAGCGAGAGGCGGGGCATCGCCTGCAGATCGTGACAGACGAGGTGGCACGCCGTGACCCCACCGTTCGGGCCATGACAGAAATCCCGCTTCCCTGCTGTGACCGAATCGTGCTGGTCGAGTCGCTCGAGGCGCCGATCCACTGCGACGACTGTGGGTTGGACCTCGAGCTGGCCGACGACGCACCGGTCGCCGCCCCGGCCGCGCTCGCCGCCTGATCGCGCGGCGCCTGCGGCCGGGGGCCGCTCCGACCGCCCGGCGACGATAGGATCAGGCCGATGACCGCGATCACCGCCATCGACGAGGCTCGCCTGCGCGAGGCGATCGTGGCCGCCGGTCGCCGGCTCGGCGCTCGGGGCCTGATCAGCGCCGGCGAGGGCAATCTGTCGATCCGCCTGCCCGGCGATCGACTGCTCGTGACTCCGACGGGGCGGCGGAAGGACGAGCTCGCAACGGACGACCTGGTCGTGGTCGAGCTGGACGCCGATGGCCCATCCGCGGCGGCCACCTCGGCAAGCGGCCTCGGACCGACGTCCGACCTGGCGATCCATCGGGCGGTGCAGGGGGCCCGGTCCGACATCGCGGCCGTCGCCCACGCCCACCTCCCGGCGACGATGGCGCTGACGCTGGCCGGCATCCGGCCGGACGCCACGGCCCTGCCGGAGACGGCGCTGTTCCTGCCCCGGCTCGACGTGCTGCCCTACGGTGAGCCAGGCAGCGCCGACCTCGCTCGACGTGTCGCCGGGGCGCTGACCGCGGAGCCGGTCCCCTATCCCGGCGCCGTGATCCTCGAGCGCCACGGGGCCGTCGCCACCGGCGGCAGCCAGCCCGATCCGGCCAGACCCCGCGCCGATGCGACGGAGCGCCTCGTCGCGAGCCTGAACCAGGCCGTCGACCGGCTCGAGCTCATCGAGGTCCTTGCCCGAGCGTGGCGCGACCTGCTGCTCCTCCGAGCGGCCACCGGCGCCGGGTATCCTTCCCGACCATGATGAATCTGCGGGTGGTCGCGGCCGAGCTGATCGGCACCTTCATCCTCGTCGGCTTCGGCTGCCTGTCGGCGATCGCCGCCGGCGCCAGCGGCGTGCCCACGTCCCTGATGGTGCCGTTCGGATTCGGCCTCTCGCTCCTGGCCGGCATCGCGATCTTCGGGCACGTGTCCGGCGCCCACTTCAATCCGGCCGTGACGCTCGCGGCGCTGTTCGATGGGCGGATCAGCCTCGTCGGCGCGATCGCCTACGGCATTGCCCAGGTCATCGGCGCGGTGCTCGGCGCCCTCGCGATCCTGGCCCTCTTCAACAAGGATGCGGTCGACGCGGTCCGCAACACCCCGGCCAGCGTCATCTCCGACGCCCAGGCCTTCGGGATCGAAGCGGTGCTCACGGCGGTCTTCGTGGCCGTGATCCTGACCGTGACCGCCAGAGCGTCGTCCCAGGCGATCTTCGTGATCCCGCTGACGCTCATGATGATCCACTTCGTCGCCGTCCCGATCAGCGGCGCGTCCGTCAATCCAGCCCGCTCCCTTGGCCCGGCGATCGTCGCCGGTGACTACGCCCACCTCTGGGTCTACCTGAGCGCACCGTTCCTGGGATCGCTCATCGGCTGGGGCGTGTACCGGCTCATGGGCATCTTCGACGAGGGCGCGGGTGCCGAGTCGCAGGGCGAACGAGGGTACGAGGAGGCGCTGCTCGACGACTAGGCGGGGCGCGCCTCAGGGCGCCCGCAGTCAGGCAGCGTTCGAGCCGGAGCTGAGCCGGCCGAGGATCTGGCCGAGCGCCCGGCGGTAGTGCTCCCGCTCGAAATCGTGGAGCGGATCCGGATCGAGCGCGTGCTCCTCCTGGCGGCCGTCCCGCCGGACGTAGACGACCGGATAGATCGAGGTCCCGTCGGCCTCGATCGTCATCGCGATCGCGTCACCGCCGTCGGCGTCGAGGAAGTGGGTCAGGGGCATGATCCCCTCGTCGCGGATGCCGTCGTCGCCGCCGAGCGAGACCACGCTGGCGAGGAACGCCTTCTGGTGCCACAGCTCGGGCGCCCGGGTCGCCTCCGAGAGCAGGTGGTCTCGGAGGTCGCCGGCCCTGATCGACGGGCGCTCGTGGACGACGCCGAACTCCTTTGCGACGAGATGCCGCACCAGCACCCGCGAGTTGTAGCGGTAGCCATGCAGGGCCCCCGAGTTCGGCGGGATCCCGTGCTTCTTCAGGCCCGCGGCGCCCTGGGTGATGGTCCCGGCGAAGTAGATGCCCGGCACGGTCGCGCTCTCCCAGAAGTCCGTCTGGGCCGGCAGCTTCGACTGCCCGAACGTGGCGACGCCGAGGGCCGGCAGGTCGCGGAGCGGGCAGGTGAAGCCGGTCGCGGCGATGACCTCGTCGGCCTCGAGGCTGAACGGCGCGGCGGTGTCGCTCCGCTCGAGCTGGACGCGGAGGGCCCCGCTCTCGGCCCGGCTGATCTGCTTCGTGCTGGCCGACAGGATGTCGACGCCGCCGCCGAGCGCCGAGTCCTCGAAGGGCTGGACGTAGCGGGCCCGGACACCGACGAGCGACCGGGTCTCGATCGAGGTCTTGGCCGGAGACGGCGACGAGAGGGTGATCCGGCTGGCCCACTGGAGCAGCCCGGTCGCGAGCTCGAAGCCCGAGTTCTGCTTGCCGATGATGAACAGGCGCTTCCCGGCGTAGGACGGGGCATCCCGCGTGTCGGCGTAGTGGACGGACAGCTCGATGCCCGGCGTTGACGGGCTGTACGGCTCGGCCACCCCGACCGCGAAGATCGCGAAGCGGCAGCGGTACTCGCCGTCGGTCGTGACGAGGGTGAAGCGCTCGCCGTCCGGCGTCTCCTCGTGGCGCGTGGACTCCCAGCGGCACTCGTAGCGCACCTCGAGGCCCGCCCGGTCGGCGAACGCCGAGAGGTTCGACTGCATCTCGGGTCGGGACGGGAAGTCGGAGGACCCGTCCATGAACTCCGGGGCGATCCCGCGGAGCTCCGGCTCGACCGCCAGGAGGCTGTTCCAGTCCCAGCGCTGGAAGGCCCGGGACGCACGCTCGGCGCCCTCCGCGTAGGGCTTCGTCCACGACAGGAGGCGCTGGAAGAACGGCCACTTGCGGAACATCCCCGCCGGCCCCGGGTCGGCCGAGATGACGGCGTGGTCGATCCCGTAGCGGCTCAGGAAGTAGCTGGTCTGGAGCGCGCCGGGGCCCGAGCCGACGACGACGACCGCGTACTCGCCGGGCGGGAAGGGCTTGGCGCCGGGCAGCGAGCCGGCCATCACTGGCTGGCCGTCATCCGCCGGTTCGCGTTCCGGAGGCGGCGCGCCGAGGCCTGCAGCATCCGGTACATCACCTTCGGGTGGTCGACGAGGAAGCCCTCGACCGCGGGCCCTCCGAGCACGATGCAGCGCATCGGACGGGTGGCGACGATGTCCGCCGTCGGTGGCTCGCCGAGCAGGACGCTGACCTCGCCGAAGAACTCGCCACGGGCGAGCGTCGCGATCTTCTGGCCGTCGGCAACGACATCGGCCTCGCCATCGAGGATCACGTAGAAGCCCGAGCCCGTCAGGCCCTGCCGGAGAACCTTCTGGTCCTTCGCGAAGAAGGCCTCTTCGAAGCGGCTGGCCACGCCCATGAGCTGGGGCCGCGCCAGGTCCGCGAAGATCGCCATGCCGGCGATTGCGTCGGCGATCTCGTCACGGGTGGCCATCGCGCCCTCCACTGCCCGGCGGTGGCTCCGCCTGTTCCGATTGTGCCATCGCGTACGATCCGCGCGATGACACTGACCGCCGACGCCCGCGCGGACCTGCTCGCCGGCTGCCCGCTCTTCCATGGCATCGGCGCGGACGGCGTCGCGATGCTCGCCGAGCGCGCGACCCAGGTCGAATTCCCCGCCGGCCACGTGATCGCGCGCCAGGGCGAGATCGGGACGGGGTTCTTCGTGATCGTCTCGGGCGCCGTCCGCGTGCTCCGTGACGGGGAGCTCGTGGCCCGCCTCGGGCCGGGCGAGTTCTTCGGCGAGCTGTCCGTCCTCGACCGGCTGCCGCGGAACGCATCGGTCACGGCGGACGAGGCCACGAGCTGCCTGGCCCTGGCCTCGTGGGACTTCGACGCGGTCCTGCTCGAGCAGCCGGCCCTCACGCTCGCCATCCTGCGGGGCGTCGCCGCCCGCCTCCGCGCGGTCACGGAGTCGGCGCGGCATTGAGGCTGCCCGAATGACGGTCGACGCCGTGGGCGGGGCGCGGGCCGAGTCGCCGGGCGCGCGTACGGGATCGGTCGGGACCCTGGCCTTCCTCTTCTCCGACATCGAGGGCTCGACCCGGCTCGAGCAGGCCATCGGCACCCCGGCCTACACGACGGTGCTCGAGCGGCACCGAGAGCTGCTCCGGACCGCCTTCGAGGCCCACGGTGGGCAGGAGCAGGGCACCGAGGGCGATTCGTTCTTCGTCGTCTTCCCCAACGCTCGGGAGGGCGTCGCCGCGGCCGTGGCTGCCCAACGGGCGCTCGGCGCAGAGACCTGGCCGTCCGACGTCGAGATCCGGGTCCGGATGGGGCTCCACGCCGGTGAGGCGACGCTCGCCGGCGGATCCCTCGTCGGCCTCGACATCAACCGCGCCGCGCGGATCGCGGCCGCGGCCAACGGCGGCCAGGTCGTGGTCTCGGAGGCGGTCCGGGGCCTGATCGGCTCGTCCCTGCCGGACGGCGTGACGCTTCGGTCGCTCGGCAGCCACCGCCTGAAGGACATCGGCGAGCCCCAGCCGCTCTACCAGGTCGTCGGGCCGGACCTCGGCACGGAGTTCCCGCCGCTGCGCTCGCTGGACGCGCGCCCGAACAACCTCCCGACCCAGCTGACCTCGTTCGTGGGTCGCGAGACGGAGCTCGCCGAGGCCGGCCGGCTGCTCGCGGCGAGCCGTCTCGTGACGCTGACCGGTCCCGGCGGGACGGGCAAGACGCGGCTGTCGCTGCAGGTCGCGGCAAACGCCGCCGACGAGTTCCCCGACGGCATCTTCTTCGTCGCCCTCGAGACCGTTCGCGAGCCCGTGCTCGTGCCGTCGCGGCTGGCGGCCGCGATCGGGATCGCCGAGTCGGCCCGGCGGACCGCAGCGGAAGTCGTCGAGGAATGGCTCGCGGGCAAACGCGTCCTCTTCGTCCTCGACAACCTCGAGCAGGTGCTCGGGGTGGGGCCGATCGTCTCGGACCTCCTGCGCAAGGTCCCGACCCTCAAGGTCCTCGCGACCTCCCGCGCGCCCCTGCAGGTCTCGGGCGAGCAGGAGTACCCCGTCCCGGGCCTGCCGACGCCGCCCGACCCGAAGCAGCTGACCGCCCTGGAACGGGCAAGGCTCGGTGGCGGCGGCAGGATCGACCTCGCCGCCCTCACCACGTACGAGGCGGTCCGCCTCTTCATCGCCCGCGCATCGGCGGTCCGGCCCGGCTTCGCCGTGACCGACGAGAATGCCCCGGCGGTCGCCGCGATCTGCGCCCGACTCCACGGCATGCCGCTGGCGATCGAGCTCGCGGCGGCCCGGGTGAAGCTGCTGTCGCCGGACGCGATCCTCACCCGACTCGAGCACCAGCTCGGCGTTCTCGCCGCGGGCTCGCGCGACCTGCCGGAGCGGCAGCAGACGCTGCGTGGCGCGATCGCCTGGAGCTACGACATCCTCGACGAGCCGTGCCGGCTGCTCCTCGACCGCCTCTCGGTCTTCGAGGGCGACATCGAGCTCGAGGCAGCCGAGGCCGTCTGCGGACCCGCCAGCGAGATCGGCCAGGAGGTCGTCGACGGCGTCTTGTCGCTGGCGACGCAGAGCCTGCTCCGGACGATCGAGAACCCGGACGAGCCGCGCTTCGAGATGCTCGACACGATCCGGGAGTTCGCGGCCGAGATGCTCGCCGCGCGAGGCCAGCAGGCCGACCTGGAACGGCGCCATGGGGCCTGGTGCCTCGACTTCGCGACGCGGGCGTCGGCCGAGCTCAGCGGCGACAACCAGCGCGAGTGGCTCGAGCGGTTCGAGCACACGCACGACAACCTGCGGGTGGCGATGGATCGCGCGGCCGCCCGTGGCGATGCCGCCATCGCGATCGGGATCGCGTTCCACACGTGGCGCTTCTGGCAGAAGCGCGGCCACCTGTACGAGGCCCGCCGCCGGCTCGACGCGATGGCCGCCGCCGACTGGTCGCGGACCGATCCCCGCCTGCGAGCCCGCCTGCTCGAGGCGCTCGGCGGCGTCTGCTGGTGGCAGGGTGACATCAAGCCGATGCGCATCGCCTATGGCGAGGCCGCCGACCTGTGGCGCGCCCTCGGCGACCGGGCCGAGCTGGCGAACGCCCTCTACAACTACTCGTTCGCGTTCACCGTGCCCGACGAGCCCGGGCAGGCAGCCACGGCCCAGACGGACCCGACCGGCGAGGGCGCCGCGGCCCTCGAGGAGGCGCTGGGCATCTACCGCGAGATCGGCGACGAGCGGGGCGAGGCCAACGTCCTCTGGGGCATCGGCAACATGGCCTACTTCCGCGCCACCGGGGACACCGGCGCCTCCTACTTCGAGCAGTCCCTCGAGAAGTTCGCTCGCGTCGGCGACCGGACGATGGAGGCCTGGTCGCAGCACCAGCTCGGCGCCGCGTACATCCGGCTGAACCGGCTCGACGAGGCCGCGACCCTCATCCGCGAGGCGCTCCGATTCTTCTACCAGGCGAGCGACACGACCGGCCTCACGCTCGTCCTCGACGACCTGTCGTCGCTCGCGATCGCGACGGGTGAGAACGACCGGGCGGCTCGATTGTGGGGCGCGGCCCGCAACCTGACCTCGTCGACCGGCGCCAACCTCGCCGCGTTCGTGGACGAGGCCGTCGAGCTGGCGGCGAGGCCGAACGTGCGGCGAGCCCTCGACCAGGAGGAGCTCGCCCGGCTCGCGGCGGAGGGGGCCGCCATGCCGCTCGACGAGATCGTCGCGTACGCCCTCGAGATCCCGGTCGCGGACCTGCGGGAGCAGACCGACTAGACTCGGCCGATGACCGCCCAGGCCGTTCCACCGGGCCCAGCGGAGGCGCCCAAGACCGGCATCCCGAAGAACCCGGGGCGGGCCGAGCTGGGCCTGAAGGCGACCCTCCTCTTCCCGTCCAAGGCGGTCGTCGAGGAGTCCTACGTCCCGCTCATCTACACCGCCTGCCGGACGTGCTACTCGGAGCTCGAGCCGCAGGAGATCTTCCGGAAGGCGACCGCCGGCGAGATCGACCAGGCGAAGATGCAGCGCCTCATCTCGAATGTCATCGAGTCCGGCCACGGCTCGACGATCGAGCACGTCGTCTTCACGTTCGGCATCAGCGGCGTGTCCCGGACGCTGTCGCACCAGCTCGTCCGGCACCGGGCCGGTGTCGCGTTCGACCAGCAGTCGCAGCGCTACGTGACCTACAGGCAGGCCGCGACGATGGAGCCGCAGACGATCGTCGACGCCGATCCCGATCTGCGCGATCGTTACGAGGCGCAGGTCGCAGCCTCGATGTCGCTGTACGGCGACCTCGTGGCCGCCGGGATCCCGGGCGAGGACGCCCGGTTCGTCTTTCCGAACGCGACCCGCACGAACCTCGTGATGACGACGAACCTCCGGGCCCTCATCCACATGTCGGGCCTGCGCCTCTGCACGATGGCCCAATGGGAGATCCGGCGCCTCTTCCAGCTGATCCGCCACGAGATCTTCCAGGTCTCGCCGTTCCTCGGCTCGTTCCTCGCCCCGAAGTGCGTGCCGCTCGGCTACTGCGACGAGATGAACAACCGCGACGGCCACTGCCCGATCCGGCCCCACAAGGACGTGGTCCTCGAGGCCTGGGCCGAGAAGGCCCGGGCTGCGCGGGCCGCCGGCCGGGAGCTGCCGGTCACGTAGCGGCCCGCGAGCTGGCCGAACAGGCGGGCCGGGCGTCGCCCCTCAGATCGCCTTCTGGTAGGCCCGGAAGGTCCGCGTCGCCCAGGCCGTCGTCACGAGGGCCAGCACGAGCAGGGCCGCGATCCGGGGGAGGATGAACGGCCAGTCCGGGTTCGCGGCGAGGGCCGCGCGGCCTGCCTCGACCGCCCAGTTCACCGGGTTGTACGTCGCGACCGTGGTGATCCAGTCGGGCACGAGCTTGAGCGGCATGAACGCCGCCGACAGGAACGTGAGTGGCAGCTTCAGCATCGTGTTGATGCCGATGACCGACTCGCGCTGGCGGAGGAGCAGGGCCATCGCGTCGGAGAACGCGGCGACCGTGGCGCCGACCAGCATCGCGCATATCGTCAGGGCACCGTAGCCGAGGATCCCGCCCTCGAACTTTGCGCCGAGCAGGTGCGCCAGCCCGGCAATGATCGCGGCCTGGATCCCGAGCGACACGAGCTCGTACAGGTTCAGGCCGGCGATGATCGCGGTCCGGTGGATCGGCGTGGTCAGGAGCCGGTCGACGATCCCACGATCGAGGTCCTCGATGATCGACATCCCGCTCCAGCCGCAGCCGAACAGGGCCGTCATGACGAGGACGCCCGGGACGAGGTAGTCGAGATAGCTCGCCGAGACGGCGAACCCCGGGATCGACGTCACGCTCTTGAAGAGCTGCCCGAAGAGCAGCAGCCAGATGACCGGCTGGATGAGCGCCATGAGGACGAACCACGGCTGGCGCAGGAAGAACCGAAGGTGCCGCGCGGCCACGTAGGCCGTCTGGGCGAGCGCGGTCTGGGAAGGGGACAAGCCTCGAACGGTCGTCGCGGGTCGAGCGATGGCGGTCATCACGCTGCCTCCTGGGCCTGCGGCCGGTACGTCCGGCCCGTGTGGCGGAAATAGACGTCGTCGAGCGACGGACGGGCGACCGTGACCGTCGCGACCCCGAGGCCGGCGGCATCGAGCGCGGCGGCCGCGTGCCCATCCGTCGGCAGCTCCTGCAGCTCGACGACGACCGCGTCGCCGCGGAGCTCGGCCTTCAGGGCCTCGGGCGTGCCGCGTGCGACGATCCGGCCACGGTCGATGATCGCGACCTGGTTCGCCAGCCGATCGGCCTCGTCGAGGTAGTGGGTCGTGAGCAGGACGGTCCGGCCGTCCGCCGTGAGCCGACCGATCTCGGCCCACAGGTCGGCCCGTGCCTCGGGATCGAGCCCGGTCGTCGGCTCGTCGAGGAACAGGACCTGCGGCCGATGGATGAGCCCGACCGCGACGTCGAGCTTGCGCTGCATGCCGCCGGACCAGGTCTTGACGATCCGATCCGCCGCGTCGGTGAGGGAGAACCGGGCGAGGAGCTCGCTGCTCCGATCCCGGATCGCGCGCGTGTCGAGCCCGTACAGGCGACCCTGCAGGCCGAGGTTCTCGCGACCGGTCGCCTCGAGGTCGACGGCGGCTCGCTGCCCGACGACCCCGATCGCCCGGCGCACCCGGTCCGGTTCCCGGACGGCGTCGTGCCCGGCCACGATCGCGTGCCCGGCATCCGGGCGCGACAGCGTGGTCAGGACCTTGACCGTCGTCGACTTTCCGGCGCCGTTCGGTCCGAGGAGGCCGAGGACCTGGCCGGGGGCCGCCGCGAGATCGATGCCCTCGATGGCCCGAATCACGGACTTGCCGGCGCGGTAGGTCTTCACGAGGCCCTCGGCCTCGATCGGCCATGTATGCTTCGTGTCGTTCATGGCGACTCCTAAGTATCTTAGGTGCTAAGATAATCGCATCATGAGCGATCTCCCGACGATCCGTCAAGCCGTTCGCGGCAGCGCCTACGAAGAGGCCATCGCCGAGCGCCTCGGCATGAACCCGACCGACCTGCGGGCGCTCGAGCAGGTCCTGGCCGAGCCGGGCCTGAGCCCGGGCCGGCTGGCCGAGCTCTCGGTCCTCACCACCGGCGCGATCACCGGCGTCCTCGACCGCCTCGAGGCGGCGGGCTACGTCCAGCGCCTGCCCGACCCGTCAGATCGGCGCCGGATCGCGGTCCTGCCGCTGGGACCGGCCGCCCAGGTGCGGGAGATGGTCGAGCGGCTCGACTCGACGATCGGCGGCCTGCTCGCCGAGCGCTCCCCGGCCGAGCGACAGGCGATCCTCGAGTTCCTCGCGGCGATGGCGGAAGCCGTCACCGACGATACGGTCAAGCTCCGCGCGAGCACCCGAGGCGGGTTCGTCGGCTCGACGTACATCGCGCCGGCGAGCGACGCGGCCCGGGCCCGACTCCTCTACTCGACCGGAGCCCCGCGTCTCGCGATGAACATCGCGCCGCTCGGGCCGCGGGCGAGCGCGCGGGTCATCGCCGAGACGAGCGCCTCGCGCCTCCGCTTCACGGGCGCGACGACGGGCGACGACCTGATCCGGGCGACGTTCGACGGGCCCCGGCCGGAGGCGCGAAGTGCCGCCGGCGTCGTGACGATGCGGTTCAAGCGATCGATCGCCGGGGCGTTCTCCACCCGGCGGGCGGAGGTAGCCCTCCGGGCCGGCGTCCCGTGGTCGATCGAGCTGGACGGCGGTATCACGGATCTCACGGGATCCCTGGCGGGCGTCACCGTCGAGCGCCTCGAGGTCGGCGGTGGCGCGAACCACGTCGATCTCGAGCTCGGGGCGCCCGTCGGCACCACGCTCGTGCGGCTGAACGGCGTGGCGAGCTCGGCCCGCTTCCGCCGGCCGGCCGGCGTGCCCGTCGCGCTGCGCGTCGATGGCGGCATCGCCCACCTGCGCCTCGACGGCCAGCGGATCGAGCAGGTCGCCGGCGAACGGCGGTTCGCGTCGCCGGGCTTCGCCGGGAGCGCCGACCGATACGAGATCGAGATCCTCGGCGGCGCGAGCGACGTCCGGATCGCGGCCGATCAGGCGGGCCGGTAGGCCTCGACGAAGCGGCGGATGATGCGGCCGAGGCGCGGGCCGGCCGCGGCGCCCGCGGCGAGGACCTCGGCGTGGGTGAGTGGCTCGCCGGTGTATCCGGCGCCGGCATTCGTGACCAGCGACACGCCGCAGACATCGAGGCCGGCCCACCGGGCCGCGATGCATTCCAGGACAGTGGACATGCCGATCGCGTGGCCGCCGAGTCCCGCGTACATCCGGACCTCGGCCGGCGTCTCGTAGCTCGGGCCGGTGAGGGCCACGTAGACGCCCTCGGCCATCTCGACGCCCTCTGCCTTGCCGGCGACGTGGAGGAGGTGCCGAAGCCGCGGGCTCCAGGCCTCGGTCAGGTCGGGGAAGCGCGGGCCGATCGAGTCGGCGTTGGGACCAAGCAGCGGGTTCTCGCCGGTCAGGTTCAGGTGATCGCGGATGACCATGAGCGTGCCCGGCCCGAAGGTCGGGTCGAGCCCGCCGGCGGCGTTGGTGAGGACCACGGCCTTCGCGCCCAGTCGCGCGAAGAGCAGCACCGGCTGGACGACGAGCCCGACGGCGTTGCCCTCGTAGAGGTGGAGTCGACCCTGCAGCATGGCCACGGGTCGGCCGCCGAGATGGCCGAGCAGGAGGCGCCCGTGGTGACCCGGCGCCGTGGCCGCCGGCCAGCCTGGCAGCTCGTCGAAGGGGATCGCGACGGCGTCCTCGAGCTCGTCGGCCAGGCCACCGAGCCCTGACCCGAGCACGATCCCGAGCTCCGGGACGAGATCAGACCGCCGGCGGACCGCGGCCTCGAGGGCATCGAGCCGGGCGGGCTGGTCGATCGGGCGGATCGGGTCGGCGGAGTTCACGTCACGCGCACGGTAGCGGGGTCGACGGGGCTCCGTGGTGCGATCGATGGGACTGCGCGGGCCGCCGCTGCTTCGTCCAGGGGTCGACGGCCGAGGGGCCCGCAGCTTCTGCGGCCCGACGGGAGTACCGACACCGGGATGCCGGTCACGTCCCGCCGGGTCGCCCGAGGACGGCATCGGGATGCCGTCGCGACCGGGTACAGAAGCGCCCGAAGCGACCGGCCCTGGCCCCGCTTCCCCTTGATGTGATCTCGGTTCTTCGGTTCCCTGGCGGCCCCTTCGGGCAAGTCGAATGGTGCCCGCCGGCCCGGGACCCGGTCAACGCGGTTATCCACGACCTGCGGCCGATGTGAGCGCCTTGTTTCCACGAGTTGCGCACCACTGTGGACATCCCGTGGAAAACCGGGATCCACGACGGTCTGCGGCCGATTCACCGGCGATCAGCTGGCGCCGCTCAGCCGCCGAGGGCGAACATCTCGATGTGCGGGAGGTGGCTGGTCGACGCCGAACGCAGCTCCGAGTAGCGGTCGTCCCGAACGCGCCAGGCAGCGTCGATCAGATCGACGAGGTCGGCGTCGGCGGCACCGGCCCGGAGCGAGCCACGGAGGTCATGCCCGATCGCGCTGAAGAGGCACGTGTAGAGCTTGCCCTCGGCGGAGAGGCGGGCCCGAGTGCAGTCGCCGCAGAAGGGCCGCGTGACCGACGCGATGACGCCGATCTCGCCGTCGCCGTCGGCGTAGGCCCAACGCTCGGCGACCTCGCCCCGGTACGACGAGTCGGCAGCCACCAGCGGCAGCTCGGCCGAGATCGTCTCGACGATCTCCTCGGCGGGCACGACGTCGTCGAGGCGCCAGCCGTTGGCGTTGCCGACGTCCATGTACTCGATGAACCGCAGGACGAGGCCCTCGGCTCGGGCCCACCGGGCGAGCGGCAGGATGCTGGCCTCGTTCTCGCCGCGCCGGACGACGACGTTGACCTTGATCGGCGCGAGGCCGGCGGCGTGCGCGGCATCGATCCCGGCGAGCACCCGCGAGACCGGGAAGTCGACGCCATTCATCCGGCGGAACGTCGCGTCGTCGAGCGAATCGAGCGACACCGTGATCCGGCCGAGGCCCGCGTCCGCCAGCGGCTTCGCGAGCGCCTTGAGCGCGGATCCATTCGTCGTGAGGGTCAGGTCCGTCGGCTCGCCATCTGGCGTCCGGATCGCGGCCAGCATGGCGATGAGATCGGGCAGGTTGCGCCGCACGAGGGGCTCGCCGCCCGTGATCCGCAGCTTCGTCACGCCGAGCCCGACGAAGACCCGGGCGAGGCGGTCGATCTCCTCGTAGCTCAGGACCTGGTCGTGCGGCAGGAACTCGAAGTCGCGGCCGAAGACCTCCTTCGGCATGCAGTACGGGCAGCGGAAGTTGCACCGATCGGTGACGGAGATTCGGAGATCGCGGAGCGCCCGACCGAACACGTCGAGTCGGGCCGGTCGACCATCGAACGCGGAGGATGCCTCCGACGGAGGGGACGGGGCCGGGCGACGCGTCTCGGAGCGGGGCTGGAGCATCGGCCAGAGCGTACCCCAGGACCGCATTCCGACCCCGACGAAGGCTCGTGGTACCTCCGGGAGCGACTCGGGGTACCACTAGCGACTTCCCCGCACTCGACCCCACCGTGACGATCCGCTCGACCGGCCCATTGCCGCCGGCTCGACCCTGCCCTGTCGAGGTTGCGCGCGAATGACGACGACGGAGAAGCGCGGATTCCGGTTGCCGTGGGGCGCCGAGAGCCGCAAGGCGGACGACGAGCCGATGACCGCCACCGCGCCGGCCGCCGCGCCGCCCGGAGCCATCGCGCCGGCCACCGACCTCCCACCGGCCCTGGCGCCCGCGCCGGGCGCGGGCGCGTCCGCGCGGCCCGGTTCGAGCCTCCGTCGCGGCCACGCCGACGACCTCGGCAGAGGTCCCTTCGGACTGGCGCCGGCCACCGATTCTCAGGCGCGGTCGTCCCGCGCCGATTCGGTCGTCGACCTGCCAGGGCCCGCGCCCGTCAAGTCGGCGCCCGCCGCGACGGCGGCGGCGACCGACACCGTGCCAGAAGCCGAGACTCCTGCCGCCGAAGCCGTGGCGGCCGGCCCTCGCGCGCCCGCCGTCGAGGCGCCCGCCGGCCCTGCGGCGCCGACGGCCCAGGCTGCATCCGCCGCGATGGCCTGGCCCGATGTCGATCGACGCGGCTCGCCCACCCATGTCAGCTCGGATGCGCCGCCCCCTCCGATCCGCGTGATCGGTGACGGCGCCGCCGCGCGCCGCACCAACCCCCTCGTCGCCGGCCTGGTGAAGGCCATGCGCGACGCCGCCCGGACGGCCCGCGACGAGACGACCGCCCGGATGCGCGCCGACGCGACGACACGGGTCGACCAGATCCGGGCCGAGTCCGTGGCCGCGGGCGTGGCACTGAAGAAGCAAGCGGACGAGGACGTTGCCGGCATCCGCGAGTGGTCGAAGAGCGAGATGGCCCGGATCAAGGCCGAGACCGAGTCCCGGATCACCGCCCGCCGGGCCGACCTGGTGAAGCAGACCCAGGCCCAGGCGGCGGACGCCATGCAGTACATGGACGAGGTCCGCAGCTCGATCGCCGCATTCGAGACGGAGATGGAGCGGTTCTTCGACATGCTCCTCGCCGAGGAGGATCCGGCCCGGCTGGCCACGCTCGCCGAGCGCCTTCCGGAACCGCCATCGTTCGCGCGCCACGCCGGCTCGGCGACAACCACGCCGCGACACGCCGCCCGCCCACGAGCCGCCCAGCCTCGGGGAGCTCGGCCCGCCGCCCCGGCCCCGCGCCGCAAGGTCGTTCCAGCTGCCGCTTCCGCGCGGGCCCCAGAGGCCGCGCCCGACCTTGCCGTCGAGCCGGAGCCAAGGCTGGCGCCCGCTGCTGCCGCCGCCGCCGAGGCCGAGGCCATCGCCGGCCTCGACGAGGAGCTCGCCGCGTTCTCGAGCGCCCTCGGCCGCCTGGCTGCACCCGACCTCCCCGCCGCGGACGAGCCCGACCACGTCGATGCCGCTCCGGAGCCGGCGGCGGAGTCCGAGGCCGCGACCGACCCCGCCGACACCGACGGCCACGCCGCCGTCGCCTTCGAGAGCCGCGACGACACCGAGGCCCTCGCGGCCTGGACGGCCGCGCTTGCCGCGATGCGGACCGCGCGACCCGAGCTCGACGGCGCGCCCGTCGACGCGCTGACGCCGACGGCACCGGCCGCCGACGCGCCTGCCGTGGCGGCCGAGCCCGAGCGCGAGCTCCGTGGCATCGCCGAGGACGAGATCGAGCTCGACTTCAGCGCCCCGGCCGGCAGCCTCATGGCGATGATGGCCGACGCGCCGCGCATCAACTCGCCCGACGACCTCACGCCCGAGGAGCGGATCGCCCTGCTGGGCTTCGACGAGCTCCCACCGGACGAGAACCCCGAGCCCGCGCCGGAGGCCGCGCCCGCCGCGACGTCGGGCGTGACACGGGTCGTGGTCACGGGCCTGACAAGCGTCGCCGGCATCTCCGCGTTCAAGACCGCCCTGGCGCGAGTCGGCGGCGTCGAGTCCGTCAGCGTGACCTCGGGCCACGACGGCGCATTCGTGTTCTCGGTCGTGCACGCGATCGCGACCGATCTCCGGGCCGCCGTTCCGGGCTTTCCCGGCTTCGGCGCGTCGATGACGAACGACGAGGGCTCGGTCCTCGACTACAGCGTCACCGAGCCCGCGACATGAGCTTCTCCGGCGAGCCTGCCGGAGCTGCCGCGCCGGCTCGCGCGACCGTCGCCATCGGGCTGGCCTCCGCCGATCGGGTCGCGATCGCGGCGACGTTCGAGGCCGCCGGCTACGGCGTCGCCCTCATCGACTCCGCGGCCGCGTTGCCGTCGCTCGCGACGGTCGGCACGCGATTCGCGGCAGCGATCCTCGAGGTTGGCGAGGACGCCGCCTCGACCGTCGAGATCGTCCGCCGGCTCCGCGCCGGCGGGCTCGAGCTCCCCGTCGTCTACGTGACCTCAGATGCCGGGCTCGATGCCATCTCGAGCGCCGGCGTGGACGACACCGACGAGATCCTCCTCCAGCCGGTCGATGTCGAGGCGCTCCGCTGGCGCGTCGAGGCGATGGCGATCCGGGCCCAGGTCGAGCCGACGACGGAAGCGGCCTCCGACACGGTCCTGCGATCCGGCCGGGTCGACGCCTCATGGGCACCCCGGGCCCCGATCTTCGCCCTCTTCAACCCGAAGGGCGGGGTCGGCAAGACCACGATCGCCACGAACCTCGCCGCCGCGCTGCAGATCCGCAAGCATCGCCGGGTCCTCCTCGTCGACGCCGACACGGTCACCGGGCACGTGGCGCTGTCACTCGGGATGCAGATCAAGCGGACAGTGTCGGACAGCTGGCAGGACGAGGCCGCGGGCGGCCCGCGCGAGTCGCTGCTGCAGCTGGCCGTCGAGCACGCGTCCGGTGTCCGGGTCGCGCCACTGACCTCGAACCCGCTGACCGCGCCGCACCTGGATCCGGAACGCGTGGCCGACAGCCTGCTCGAGGCCCGCGACGGCGTCGACGCGATCGTCGTCGACCTCCACCCGTCCTACAGCGACGTCAACCTGGCGGTCTTCACGATCGCCGACAAGATCCTCGTGCCGGTCACGCCCGACCTGCCCGCCATCCGGGCGGCGATGCAGCTTCGCGACGTCGCCTACGAGCTCGGCGTCCGCGAGCGGCTGGCGATGGTCGTGAACCGGGCGAAGAGTGGCGTCTCCGTCGCCGACATCGAGCGGACGACCGGGCTGAAGGCCTTCGCCGAGATCCGGTCCGCCGGGCTGCTGCTCGTCTGGGCGGCGAACGCGGGCAAGACGCTCATCGACAAGTACCCGCGCGAGAAGGTCACCGGCGACTTCGACGCGCTCGCCGAGCGACTCCTGCTGGTCACCGGCGCGGAGCAGGCCGGCGAGCTCGCGCCGGCCCAGCGCCTGAACCTCGGCACGCTCTTCAGGAAGGCCTCCGCCCCCGGCTGATCTCGGGCCGAGCGATCGCCGACTGCCGCCGGTGGCTACTCCTCGGCCTTCCCCGAGTTCTCGCGGATCGTCTCGACCACCCCGGAATCGGCGAGCGTCGTCGTGTCGCCGAGCGGCCGGCCCTCGGCGATGTCGCGGAGCAGGCGCCGCATGATCTTGCCGGAGCGGGTCTTCGGCAGGTCGGGCGTGAACAGCAGGAACTTCGGCTTCGCGATCGGGCCGATGACCTTGGCGACGTGCTCGCGGAGCTCGCCGGCGAGGCCGTCACCCGCCGAGACGCCGGCCTTCAGGATCACGAACGCGAAGATCGCCTGGCCGGTCAGCGGGTCGTTCTTGCCGACCACGGCCGCCTCAGCGACCGACTTGTGGTCGACGAGGGCCGATTCGACCTCGATCGTCGAGATCCGATGGCCCGAGACGTTCATCACGTCGTCGACGCGGCCGAGGAGCCAGAAGTAGCCCTCGTCATCGCGCTTCGCGCCGTCGCCGGCGAAGTACATCCCCGGGAAGCGGCTCCAGTACGTGGCCTTGTATCGCTCGGGATCGCCGTAGATGCCGCGGAGCATCGCCGGCCAGGGTCGCTTGAGGACGAGGTATCCCCCACCCCCGAACGGCACGCTCCGGCCGTCGGCATCGACGACATCCGCGTCGATGCCCGGGAACGGGAAGGTCGCGGATCCAGGCTTCGTCGTCGTGACGCCCGGGAGCGGGGTGATGAGGATCATCCCCGTCTCGGTCTGCCACCAGGTGTCGACGATCGGTGCCTTCCCGCCACCGACGTGCTCGTGGTACCAGAGCCAGGCTTCGGGGTTGATCGGCTCGCCCACCGACCCGAGGACGCGCAGCGACGACAGGTCGTGGGCCTCGGCGAACTGGGGGCCCTGCTTCATGTGGGCCCGGATCGCGGTCGGGGCGCAGTACAGGATCGAGACCTGGTAGTCCTCGATGATCTGCCACCAGCGGCCCCAGTCGGGGGAGTCGGGCGTGCCCTCGTAGAGGATCCCGGTCGTGGCGTTCGCGAGCGGGCCATACACGATGTACGAGTGGCCCGTCACCCAGCCGACGTCGGCCGCGCACCAGTACACGTCGTCGGGCTTGACGTCGAAGATCTGCTCGTGCGTGTAGGACGTGCCGAGGAGATAGCCGGCCGTCGTGTGGATGATCCCCTTGGGCTTGGCCGTCGTCCCGGACGTGTAGAGCAGGTAGAGCATGTGCTCGGAGTCGACCCAGGTCGGTGGGCAATCCGCGGCCTGGCGGCCGACGGTTTCGTCCCACCAGACGTCCCGGCCGGGCTCCATGACGCAGCCGGGCGCATCGTCACCGAGGCGCCGGACGACGAGCACGTGCTCGATCGTGGGCGTGTCCTTCAGGGCCTCGTCGACCGCGGGCTTGAGCTCGGCCGGCTTGCCCCGCCGCCAGCCGCCGTCGGCGGTGATGACGAGCTTCGCCTCGGCGTCGTTGATCCGGCCTGACAGGGCCTCCGCCGAGAAGCCCCCGAACACGACCGTGTGGGGCGCCCCGAGCCGGGCGCAGGCGAGCATCGCGATCGGCAGCTCCGGGATCATCGGCATGTAGATCGCGACCCGGTCGCCCTTGCCGATCCCGAGCTCCTTCAGGGCGTTGGCCGCCTGCTGGACCTCGCGATGCAGATCCGCGTAGGTGATGGTCCGGGTATCCCCGGGCTCCCCGATCCAGTGATAGGCGACCTTGTCGCCGAGGCCCGCCTCGACATGGCGATCGACGCAGTTGTACGAGACGTTCAGCTCGCCGCCGAGGAACCACTTCGCGAAGGGCAGGTCCCACTCGAGCGTCTGATCGAACGGCTTGTGCCAGGCGAGGCGCTCCCGGGCGAGCTTCTCCCACGTGCCGACGGCATCGCGGGCGAACTCGTCGTAGAGCGACGGCTGGGCGTTGGCCTGCGCCATGAAGGCCGGATCGGGCGGGAAGGTCCGCGATTCGGCGAGCAGGTTCTCGATCTCGACGGTCATCGGCGACGGCTCCTCACGAGTTCGGATCGGGCGGTGGGCCGGCGGTGTCGGAGCCGGTGGTCTCCGCCGCGGCGGCGACGCGCTGGTCGATGGCGGCTCCGACGCTCGGCGCCTGGGCCAGCACGACGCGCTGGGGCCGCGGGATCTCGATGCCGTGCTGGTCGAATGCCGCGAGCAGCCGCTTGCGCAGCTCCCCGGCGGCGGCCCACTGGTCCGGTGCGCGGACGGTCCCCAGGATCTTCAGGGTCACACCGTACTCCCCGATGGCCGCCACGCGGTCGACCTTCGGCGTCTCGAGGATCTTGCGCTTCCATGTCCGATCGTTGGCCATGTCCCGGCCGACGGCGTCGACGACCTCGATCGCCTTGTCGATGTTGGTCCCGTAGGCGACCGTGACGTCCTGGTGGATGCGAGACCAGACCCGGGTCAGGTTGCTGGCGACCTGGATCTCGCCGTTCGGGACGGTGTGGACGACGCCGTCGAGGTCGCGCAGCGTCGTCCGCCGCAGGCTGAAGTCCTCGACGGTCCCGGACACGCCCGCGACCCGGACGACGTCGCCCTTGCTGAACTGGTTCTCGATGAGGATCAGCGAGCCGTTCAGGTAGTCCTTCACGAGGCTCTGGGCGCCGAAGCCGAGGGCCACCCCAACGATCCCGAGGCCGGCGATGGCCGGCCCGATGTCGAGGTTGAACGTCCGGAGGATCATCAGCCCCGCGATCACGATCACGACGAACTGGAGGACGTTGGTCCCGAGGTTGTCGATCGTGTCGATCCGCTTCTTTAGCTCGACCGCGGACAGCTCCTGGGCCGTGCCCTCGGTCGCCTCGCGATCCATGAGCGTTTTCACGACGCTCCGGACGAAGAGGTGGACCGCGCGCAGCAGGACGAGCGCGATGGCAACGATCAGCAGGATCGGCAGGACCTGGCCCTGCAGGATCGAGTCGAGCGACGCCATGGCGGGCAGCGTACCGCCCGCGGGATCAGTCGGGGTCGGCCCCCGCGTGGGCCGCGACGTGCTCGCCGGTGCCCATCCCGAGGTCCTGGTGGACGAACGTGCCCTTCGCCCGTTCGTCGAGGGCCGCGTCGAGCGAGTCGGCGAAGATCGAGGTGACCTTGTCGACGATGTCCTCGCGGGCGTGAGCCTCGCACAGGAACCACGGCTCGCGGGAGTCCGGCTCGGGCATCGCGCCACGAGCGTGCATCCCGAGCGCCACCGCGTCGTACAGGTCGTGATCCGACGAGGCCCAGTCCCGGTACTCGGTCGGGGCCTCCGCGCGGAACATGATCCCGAACATCGACGGGACGCCCGTGAACACGAACGGCAGGCTCCGCTCGTTGAGGACCTCGCGGATCTCGCCCTGGATCGCCGTGCCGACGGCCTTGATCGTGTCGAGCGCCGGGGTGTCGCGCAGGATCCTCAGCGTCGCGACCGCGGCGGACGCGGCCACGCGATTGCCGGCATACGTGCCGCCGTGGCTGACCTTGTCCGGCAGGACGGACATGACCTCGTCGGTGCCGGCGAAGCAGGCCGCCGGATAGCCGTTGCCGATGGCTTTCGCGTACGTCGCCAGGTCCGGGGTGACGCCGAAGTACTCGGCCGCGCCGCCTCGGGCGATCCGGAAGCCGGTCTTGACCTCGTCGAAGATCAGCAGCGACCCGAACTCCTGCGTCAGCGCGCGCATCTCCCGGTGGAAGCCCTCGCGCGGCAGGATCGCCTGGGCGTTGCCCATGATCGGCTCGACGATGACCGCGGCGATGTCGTCGCCCTCGCGCTCGAAGATGCGGCGGAGGACGTCGATCGCGTTGTAGCGGGCCGGGATCATCGTCCGGGCGACGGCTTCCGGAATGCCGCGGCCCCAGGCCAGACCGACGGGGTTGTCCGCATCGCCGAGCTCGGCCATGTCGTTCGGGGTGACCGAGATCAGGGCGTAGTCGTGGACGCCGTGGTACTGGCCCTCGAACTTCACGATCTTGTTCCGGCCGGTGTACGCCCGGGCGACGCGCATCGCATGCATCGTCGCCTCGGTGCCGGAGACGGTCATCCGGGCCTTGCCCACCCAGCCGGTCATCTGCTTGATGAGCTCCATCGCCTCGACCTCGTCCTCGGAGGTCAGGGAGAAGCTGACGCCCTTGCGCATCCGCTCGTTGACGTAGTCGTCGACGCGCGGGTCGCCGTGGCCGAGGATCACCGGGCCGTAGCCCATCCGCAGGTCGATGAAGCCGTTGCCGTCGATGTCCCAGACATGGCCGCCCTCGCCGCGATCGACGTAGATCGTGTCGTCGCCCCAGGCGCGGAAGTTCGAGTCCGTCCCGCCCGGCATCGCCTGCAGGGCGCGGTGGTACAGGGCCATCTGTCGGTCGCGTCGAAGTCGAGGCGCCGGGTTGCTGGGCATCAACGCTCCTCGTCTTTCCCCTGCTGTGTGCCCGCGATATTCGCACGAAGTGGCCGAACTTGCCACGAATCGCGGGCGGGGGCCCGCGAGCGCGCTACGGCCCGAACGTCGGGAAGGGCGGGAAGCTGAACAGCGGCGGGAACGTGGAGCCCGGCGCGAACGGGTTCGGGAAGCCGCTCGCCGCAAACTGCCCGAAGGCCCACGAGCCGAGGACCAGGGCCAGGACGTCGAGGATGATGAAGAGCCCGATCAGGGCCCGGGCGGTGCCCTCGAACTCGGGCTCCTCGAACGAGGGCGGCGGGATCGTCTGGGTGCCGTCGGGCCCGGTGACCGGCGCCGGGGCGTTGACCCAGGGTGGCCAGAACGGCGGGACCAGCCGCCGGTACGCCGAGAAGCCGAGGCTTGCCGTGAGCGGCGTGAACGCCGACAGGAGCAGAGCCGACGGGATCGACAGCAGCCCGAGCTGGCCGAACGAGGCCGGCGTGGTGAGCATGACGCCGCCGATCGCGGTCGGCGCCGCGAACAGCCCGGTGAGGAACCCGGCCCCGACGATCCGACCCCACGTCCCACTGCCACGCGTCGCCCGCCAGGACACCCGCAGGGCATCGGCCGTGTTCAGGTTGTCGACGACGTTGGCCGACAGGGCCAGGCCGAGGCGGACGCCGACCCAGATCAGTATCGGCACGACGATCAGGAGGACGATGCCGACCAGCGTGAAGCTCTGGGAGTAGACCGAGCCGATCAGGAGGATCGCGAGGACGAACCCGACGACGACGAACAGCAGCCCGATGACGATGGCCGTCAGGAGCATCCAGCCGAAGCGATGGACGCCGCGGTCCAGCGCCCGCCCGAACGCCAGCGAGGGCCCGCCCTCGAGGAGCGCGAACGTCGTCGCGGTCCCGATGAGGCCGATCACGGACGCGAGGAGCGCGAGGATGGGCGCCCAGGTCACGGCCGCCGCCGGGTTTCGGTATGGGTTGTCGACGTACTGGATCGCCGCGGTCAGCATCGCCGGGATCGCGGCCACGAGATAGAGGCGGACGGGATCGGCCGCATAGCGGGCGAAGGTGTCCGAGAGCAGACGACCCACCGTGAACGGCGGCCGTCCGTTCGCGTACGACCCGACGCCGGCGATCCCGGCGGACACGGGTGGCGGAGCCCACGACACGAGGGGCCGCGGCGGGGCTGGCGGAGCCGCGGGCCCGTCCCATGCCACCGGAGCGGATGGCGGGGCGGCCGCGTCCGATCCGGCCTCAGGTGGAGGGACGCCCTCCCCCGGGCCGACGGGTGCTGGCGGCTCTCCTCCCTCGGGGACCATCGCCGGGCATCCTAGGGCCTCTCAGGCCGGCGTCGCCACCCAGTTCGGCAGCTCGCGGGCCAGCGTGGCCAGCGGCAGCGAGCCATGGCCGAGCAGCTGATCGTGGAATTCGCGGAGGTCGAACGCCGACCCGTCGCGGGCGGCGATCTCGCGCCGCAGCCGCTCGATCTCGCGCTGGCCGATCTTGTAGGCCAGCGCCTGGCCCGGGTTCGCGATGTAGCGGTCGGTCTCGATGACCGCGTCGGTGTCCGTCAGGCCAGCGTCGAGCAGCTGGTCGATCGATTGCTGGCGGGTCCAGCGGAGCGCGTGCAGGCCGGTGTCGACGACGAGGCGGGCCGCTCGCCACGCCTGCGCGTCGAGCATCGCGAAGCGCTCCTCGTCGTTCTGGTACAGGCCCATCTCGTCTGCCAGGCGCTCCGAGTAGAGGCCCCAGCCCTCGACGTACGCGCCACCGGCGATCCGGGCGCCGAACCGCCGGAAGCGATTGAGCCTCGTGTTCTCGCCCTCGAGGGCGATCTGGAAGTGATGGCCCGGGATCGCTTCGTGGAACGTCGTCGAGGCGAGCTTCGAGAACGTCCGCGTGGCGAGGTCGTAGCAGTTCACGTAGTACGTGCCGGGCCGGCTGCCGTCCTCGGACGGCGGGAAGTAGTACGCGAACGGCGCGTCCTGCTCCTTGTACTCCTCGACCGGGATCACGCGGCATCTGGCCGCGGGGATCGTCCGGACGACCGCGGACATCGCGGCGCCGGCGCGCTCGATGTCCGCCACCGCGCGCTCGATGAGCGCGTCGCGGCTGGCCGGCTGGTTCGACGGGTCGGCCATGATCGAGGCGCGGTACGCCTTCGTGTCGTCGCCGAAGCCGTTGGCCCGCGAGATGAGGCGCCGCTCGGCCTCGATCGAGCCGAGCTCCTCGAGCCCGCTCTCGTGGATGTCGCGGGCCTCGAGGGGCAGCGTCGTCCAGCGCAGGATCTGGGTCCGGTAGATCTCATCGCCATCGGGCGCCGACCAGATGCCCGGATCGGTCCGGGTCTTCTCGAAGTACGAGCCCTTCAGCTCGTCGAGGAAGGCCTGATCGGCCGGGTAGACCTCGTCCTTCACGATCTGCCGGATGGCCTCGCGGTCGTCCTCTTCGGAGACGCGGATCATCGACGGCACGATGGCCTGGTCGATCGGGATGGCGAGCATCCGCTCGAGCTGGGCGATGGTCCGCTCCGCGACGATCCGCGGCGCCGTCAGGCCGCTGGCCTCGGCCTCGCGCATGAGCTCGAGGTTCGCGGCCATGTACGCCGGATAGCCGTGCAGGCGCGAGACGAAGTCGTCGAACGCCTTCGGCGTGTCGGCGCCCTGGAACTGCGTCATCTGCGGCAGGAGGGTCTGGGGACCGCCCATCTGGTCGACGACCTGGAGCGTGTCGAGGCGGTGATCGTCCTCGGTGACGGTGAGCTCGCCGATGACCCGCAGCACGTCGCGCGTGATCCGGTCCTCGACGCCGAGGCCCTCGTCCCCGATGGCATCCGCCGCGGCGATCATGTCCTCGGCCCATTGGCGGGCCTTCGCCCGGCCCTCGGGGCCCGGGTCCGGCAGCCGGTCGTCGTAGCGCGTGTCGCCGTACACGGTGGCGGACAGCGGGCTCAGCTCGAGAAAGCGCTCCCAGAAGCCGTCGGCGATCTGGTCGACGGTCTGATCGGCGTTGGTCACGAGAGTCTCCTCCGGCGGGCGTGCGGCGGGGGGCTAGCGTACCCGCGTTCGGGCTACCGGGTCTCGAAGAGCCCCATCTGCTCGGCCCGTCGCGCGATCGGGGGATCGAGACCGATGAACGGCTCCATCGAGGCGAGGTCGGTCGGCTCGCGCTCGAGCCAGGCCCGCAGGTGCGGCCACAGCATCAGGTGCCAGTTCGCCTCCTCGAGCCCGGCCCGGAGCACCGGCGAGGCGTCCAGCTTGTGGCGGGCCAGCTCGGCCCGCTCGGCCGGGATCGCCATGATCCGGGCGACCGACTCCTCGGTCCGGATGTGGGCGTGGCGCCGCAGCAGGACGTCGCCGAGCATCGCGGTCCACTCGACCTCGAAGAGCATCACGGCCCGGCCGCGATGGGACCAGACGCAGTCGATCTGCTCGAGGTCCTCGGCGGACGATCGGGCGAGCGACGGCAGCCAGGGGTTGCGCTCGCGCTCGTCGAGATAGTCGGCCAGGACGCGGTCGCCGATCCGCCGGCCCTGCTCGCGCCGCCCGAGCCCGACGCGCATGCCCAGGCGGTGGCCACCATTGGCGAGCAGGGCAAGGAGCTCCGTGTGCTCCGCGGTGCGGTCCCGGATGTCCTCGTTCGTGACGAGCCGGTCGGCGCTCGATGCCGGGCCGCGATAGCTGGCCAGGCAGGCCCGGACGAGCGCCTCGTCCGGCAGGTCGTGGCCGGTGAAGAGGGCCGCGATCCGCTCGAAGAACGCGGCCTCGGCGATCGGGCCGGCCGTAGAGAGCAGCGAGTACACCGCCCACTCGACGCGATCCGCGAGCGGCACCGCGGCGCCGTCGCGATCGGCCTTCTCGCGGAGCCACCAGCGGCCGGGCTCGATCTCGACGACGCGGCGCTGGCTCGGCCGGTTCAGCTCATCGCGGACGAGGGCGAGGACGCGCTCGACGGGATCCTGGGCGGGCGCGGCGGCCGCGCCGGCGACGGTGCGCGTGCGGGTCGTGCGGGTGCGGACCGAGCCGCCGGCTGACGAGCGACCCGGCGCCGGCGTGGGAGTGGGAGCGGCGGCCGAGCGAGCATGGCTGCCGGGCGCTCGCAGGGACGGTGGCAGCTCGAACGTCGCGGGGTGGCGATCGTCGCCGTCGGCCGCATCGTCCATCGGCTCGGGGTCGGGGATCGGGCGCTCGAGGGCACGGCCCTGGGAGCGCGTCTCGGCGGCCACGAGCCGGCGCAGCTGCCCGGACCGATCGAGGCCCACGAGGATCTCGCCGAGCAGCCGCTCGTAGCGGGCCGGCTCGCCGCGGGCGCGGAGGACCTCCACGGCAGTGTCCTGGATCGACTTGGCCGCCTCGACCGCGGAGAACGGCCGGGCATCGATCCGCTCGGGTGGCGCGAACAGCCCCGGGCCCGGGACCATGTCCGGATCGCCGCGACCGCCATCGAGGGACTCGAGGGGCACGCCGCCGCGGGTCCGCGGGCCGGGCGGCATCGTCCCGCCGGGCGGCAGCAGCTCGACGACGCCCCCGGCCTCCTCGTCCGGATCGGCGAGGCGCGCCTCGACCAGCCGATAGCCGGCCCCGATCCCACCGAGCGCGGCCGCGACGAGGGCCTCGGGACCGGCGCTCTCGAGGATCAGCACGGCCCGGCCGTCGGCGGCCATGTGGGGGACGACCGCCTCGAGCGAGCGGCGCAGGGTGGCCGCCTGCCACGACCATGGCGCGCGGATCGCGGGGCCGAGCAGTGGCTCCAGCGGCAGCAGCGACGCGGCCTCGCGGCCGAGGGCCCAGCACGTGCCGTGGTAGGCCGCCCCGAGCCGCTCCTGGCTGAACCGCGCGGGCGGCTGCCCGAGGACGAGGCGAATCCGCGGCCGTCCCGGGGCTCGCGACCCCGGCTCGCGCCAAGGCTCCCGGGCTTCGCCGGCGAGGTTCGCGAGGGCCGTCGGCGTCATCACCCGGATGACGGCGGTCGCCGGGCTCTCCACCAGGGAGCGAAGGTCGCTCCCGAGCCGCGCCTCGAGCGGCCCGCCGGTGTCGTCCTCGAGCCGTTGGACGAAGGCTCGGACGGTCCGGTAGCCCTCCTCGAACGCCAGCCACGGGTTGCGCTCCCGCCACGGGTCGGGAATCGGCGTCCTGATCGTCCCGCCGGCGATCCGCAGGGATGGGATCCGGCCCGCTCCCCCACCGAGCTTCGACGCCGGCAGGACCGCGTGCAGGAACGCCAGGCGCAACGCGGATTCGACCGGCGCCGCCCGGAGGTCGCCTTCGATCCGATCGAGGATCGCGGCGAGCCCGACGAGCTGGCGATCGGTGTGCAGGTCGAGGATCGCCCCAACGAGCCCCTGGCCTCCGTCCGGGACCGGGAAGCGCTCCTTCAGCCGGCGTCGGACGGCCCCTCCGCCGACCTCGCGCCTCGATCGCCGGAGATCAGCCTCGTCGGGCGGCGCCGAGCGATGCTCCGATCCGCCCTGCTGGTCGCGGCAGATCGTGCAGCGCCAGGCCTTGCGGACCTGCGACGCATCGCTCCCCCAGGTGAACTCGTCGGCGGTGACGTTGCGGCCGCACGTCGCGCATTTCGTCGCGAACAGCTCGCCGATGGACAGCTTCAGGCTCGACTCGCCGCGCGGCGACGCGGACAGCGCGCTGAACCCCGCATCGAGGTGCCGGAGATCGGGCGGCCGCAGCACGAGCTCGGCCAGGAGGCGCGTGAGCGGGCTGTTCTCGAGGGTGAAGGCGCGTCGCTGGCGGTCGACGGCGGTGCGCGCGATCCAGCCGCCACGGCCGTGGAGGTCGGCGACGATGTCGCCCGGCGCGGAGTTGGCCTCCAGGCGGCCGATGACGAGGTCCGGCGGCGGTGGCGGGGCGAGCCGTTCGAAGGCCGGCAGGGTGAAGCCGGGTTCCGCCTGGGAGGACAGCCGCCCCAACATGGACCACCGATTGTCGCAGACCGATTCGGCCGGTACGCTCCGGATCGATGGTCACTGCCCAACCGGCCGCCGGTCCGGCCCGCTACCTGGCAACCCACGCGCCCGGACCGAACGTCGCCATCCACCCGTCGATCCGGGTCGCGCGCGGGGCGCTCGACATCGCCAGCCGCGACCTGCTCGCCATCGGTGACTCGGCCCTCGAGGGCGCCTGGGACTGGGACGGCCACGGAACGGACGTCCGATACGGCTGCTTCCGGGCGATCGAGGCCACCGAGCTCGCGACCGCGACGATCCACTCGATCCTCGATAGCGCCGGCGTCCGCCGGTCGATGACGGCCCTCCGGATCTCCCGGTCCACCTCGGCCCGCTGGGAGCTCCATGGCCGCCTGGCGCCGCTCGACGACGCGCTCCTCGATCGTCTCGCCAGGGATGGCGAGTGGACGCTCCGCCAGACCCTCGGCCACATCGTCGGCGGGCAGCGTGGCTACGTCACCTTCACCGCGTTCCACCGCCAGCGCAACTCGAGCGTGCCGCCGTCGAAGGCCGAGCTCGCCCAGATCGAGCTCGACGCGGCGCTCCCCGACGACGCCGACGAGGCGCTCGGGTCGATCGACGACATCCGGGGCCGGCTCGACGAGACCGTCGACCTCGGGGCGGAGGTCTTCGGCGGGATGCCCGACGAGGAGCTCGCGCGGCCGGCTCGGTGGTCCGGGATCCCGGTCGACGTCGGCTTCCGGATCGGGCGCTGGCCGTCGCACCTGATGGAGCACGCGATCCAGATCGAGAAGACCCTCGACTGGCTCGACTGGCACCCGACCGAGGTCCAGCGGATCGTCGCCGACCTCTTCGGCGCCTGGGGCCGGCTCGAGCTGCCGATCTTCCCGCTGGACGCCGGCTTCTTCGCCCAGGCCGACGCCGACGGGCGCTCCGTGGAGTCGACGCTGGTGGCGCTCGGCGAGGAGCTGGTCTCGCTCGCGAAATCCGTGCGGGAGGCCGCGGGCGCCTGACCGACGGCGAGAGGCTCAGGCCTCCTCGGGCTCTTCCGGCTCCTCGATGAAGGCTTCCTCGGTCGTGTCCTCGGGCGGCAGAACGCGATCGAGGTCCTCGATCTCCTCGTCCTCGACGTCGTCCTCGAGGTCGTCCTCGAGGTCCTCGTCCTCCCGCAGGAGCGTGCCCTTCGTGTAGGGCCGCAGGTCCGTCGACTTCGCCGCGGTCGGGAATGACACCTTGCCGTAGTTGCGGGGGTCCTGGTAGATCTCGCGGATGATGATCCGGACGTCCTGCGCGCCGAGCGAGGTCACGCCGGCCGAGTACCTGTTGCCGTCGGCGAGGAGCCTCAGCAGGCGGGCGGCGACCCGCGGCTCGACCACGCCGATCCGGATCGTGTTGCTGATCGCGATCAGTCGATTGCCCTCGGGCGACAGATCGACCGCGTCGCCCGGGTTGACCTGGACGAGCTTGCGGGGATCGGCGAGGTCGACGAGGTGGGCGAAGCCGGTCTTGCCGGTCTCCTCGACGAAGATCCGGACCGGCGCCTTCGCGCCGTCGTGGGCCTTGTGCGCCCTGTCCGCCTTGTCGCCGGTCGTGATCAGGGTCCGCAGCCGGTCGATGTTGCGCTCGGCGATGCGGTTCGTCGGGTCGAGGGCCAGCGCCTGCTGGTAATGCTCGCGGGCCGAGCCGAGCTCGCCGAGCTCCCAGAGGGCCTTCGCGAGGCGGTTCTCGGCCTCGGCGTCGGCGCCCAGCTCGAGCAGCTTGCGGTTGGTGTCGACCGCCTCGGCCCACTGGCCGCCGGCGGCCTGGCCGATCGCCTGCTCGGCCAGCTGGCGCTTCAGGCGGGTCGTCGCGGCCGGGCTCGAGCCGCTCTCGACTTCGGGGAACGTCACGATGGAACGCGGTCCTTTCGGGATGGGCCCGATCGGGCCCGGACATCCGGTGTAGCCGGGGGTTTGTAGCACCGGCCCGAAGGTCGCGTCAAACGTCGGCGACCACGCTGAGGTCGCGTCCGGTGCGGGCCGGGACCATGTCCAGTGCCGGCCGGGACCATGTCCAGCGCAGGTCCGGGGTCAGGTCCGGAGGCCGATGCTCCAGGCCACCACGACGACCCCGAGGACGACCAGCAGGGCCGTCTCCGCAAGGCGTCGCGGGTCGCGGCGGCGCGCCGGCGGGCTGCCGTGGATCGCGTCCCAGAGGAACAGCACCAGGACGAGCAGGGCGGGCCCGAGGATGCCGGGGATCTCGACCTGACGGAGGAGTGCCGAGGCGATGGTCACGACCGCCGCCGCGGTGGTGGCCATCCACGCGACGTCGCGGGCGACCGACGAGCGGAGCGCGGCGATCCGGTAGGCGAGCAGGAACGCCACGAGGCCGTCCGCGACGGCGAGCGCACCCCGCTCGAACGGTCCGGCCGTCGTGGGCGGGATGCCCCCGCTGCTGAGGGTCAGGCCGCCGGCCGCGATGGCCGCGATCCCGACAAACGCCCCGAACCCGGCGACCAGGGCCTCCACCAGCACCGTGGAGCGATCGGCGGCCGATGGCGAGTTCGCCGACCGGGCGAGGCGGGCCTCGGTCGTCGCGACGCGCTCCACGAACCAGGCGATCACGGCCAGCGCCGGGATGAGCAGCAGGCCCTCGGGGATGATCCTGAGGAGGCCCGCGCCGCCCACGGCGGCGAGCGCCGGAGGGATGACGCTCTCGATCGGGATGCCGGTCGTCTCGCCCTGCGGCGCGGCCGCGCCGATGACCTGCAGGGCCCCGAACGCGACCGCAGCGACGATGAGGGCGGCCATCAGCCACGCCAGCTGGCCGTCGACGAACCGCGACATCGCGATGACGACGGTCGCCGCGACGGCCAGGTCGCGAACGCCCCGGACAGGTCTCATGCGGCCGCGATCCTACCCCGCCCGGTGGGCGAGCCAGTCCACGAGCTCGGTGCGGGACCTGGTGTTGAGCACGTGGCGAGGCTCGACCCAGGCGCGGCGTGCCTGGGAGATGCCCCACTCGAGGTGGCTGAACTCGGAGAGCCGGTGGGCGTCGGAGTCGATCGAGACCGTGCAGCCGAGCTCGATCGCGTGGCGGGCCCGCTCGACGGACAGGTCGAGCCGATGGGGCGAGCCGTTCATCTCGAGGATCGTGCCCGTCTTCGCCGCCTCGCGGTAGACGACGTCCCAGTCGAGGTCGAGATCGGGGCGGGTGCCGATCATCCGGCCCGACGGGTGGGCGATGACGTCGACGTGCGGGTTGTGGATCGCGTTCAGCACGCGTCGGGTGAGATCGGCCCTGGACTGTCGGCGGCCGACGTGGAGTGACGCGACGACGAGGTCGAAGCGGGCGAGGAGCTCGTCCGGGTAGTCGAGCTGGCCGTCGGCCCGGATCTCGAGCTCGCAGCCGTGCAGGAGCCGGAAGCCCTCGGGCGAGGTCTCGGACGGCGCAGTCCCGGCCTGCTCCTCGGCCTCGAACCGCTGATTGAGCGCCCGGATCAGGCGCCGTTCGAGCTCGACCCGCTCGGGCGTCAGCCCGCGGGCGATCGCGAGGGACTGCGAGTGGTCGGTCATGACCTGGTACGCGTGGCCGCGGCGCCGGGCGAGCTCGGCCATGTCCTCCACTGAGTTCGTGCCGTCGGACCAGTCGGAGTGGGAATGGAGGTCGCCCCTGAGATCGCCGATCGTGATGAGGCTCGGCAGCGTCCCGGCGAGGGCCGCCTCGACCTCGCCGGCGTCCTCGCGGAGCTCCGGCTCGACGAAGGCCATCCCGAGGAAGGCGTAGGCCTCGGCCTCGGTGGCGAACGTCTGCAGCTCGGCTGCGTCGCCGGTGCGTGGCTGGCCGTCGTTGCCGAGCTTCAGGAAGCCGTACTCGGACAGGCTCCAGCCCCGGTCGCGGGCCATCTCCCGAAGCCGGACGTTGTGCTCCTTCGAGCCGGTGAAATGGATGAGGTACGTGCCCGCCTCGCCCGGCGGCATCAGCATCAGGTCGACCTGCGGGCCGCGCCCGCCGAGCTTCACGGCGGCCTTGTGCGCTCCCCGGTTGAGGACGACCTCGACCGAGGGCAGCGTCGCGAACCGGTCGACGACGCCGGTGCCCTCGGCCGATTCGGCCAGGAGGTCGAGGTCGCCGATCGTCTCCTTCCGGCGCCGGTACGAGCCGGCGGGGGTGATCCGGACGCCGAGGGCGCCCTCGAGCGAGCCGGCGATGTCGTCGACCAGGACCTTGGCCTGGTTGAGCAGGATCCGGCGGTCGCGCTCGCGGGCCCTGACCGCCTCGATCCCGGAGAGCACGAGCTGCTCCGTCCGGTCCGAGAGGCCGCGCAGATCGCGGAGCCGGTGTGATACGGCGGCCTCGCGCAGGCCGTCGAGGGTCGTGATTCCGAGCTCGCGATAGATGAGGCGGACGGTCTTGGGGCCCAGGCCGGGCAGATGCAGGAGCTCGAGGAGCGTCGTCGGGAACTCGGCCAGCAGCCGGTCGTGGTAGGCGAGGTGGCCGGTCTCCGCCGCCTCGCGGATCTTGTCGGCGATCGCCCGGCCGACCCCGGGGATGTCCGGCGGATGGCCGTCCCGATACGCCTGCGCGACATCGACCGGCGTTCGGCCGATCGCGTCCGCCGCGCGGTGGTACGCGACGGTCTTGAAGACGAGCTCGCCCTTGACCTCGAGCAGGTCGCCGATCTCGTGGAACATCGTGGCCAGCTCGGCATTGGTGAGGGGCCGGACGGTGTCGGGGTTGGCGGCCGCCGCCTGGCCCTCGGCGCCGCCCGGCTCGAGGTCGTCGTCGGCCGCGTGGGCGGGCTCGTCGGGTGCCACGCCGGGATGGTAGCGATGGCCTCCGCGGCGGCCTCGCCCCCGTCGCTAGGCGGCGACGACCCGATCGCGGCCGCCGCGCTTGGCGCGGAGGAGGGCGTGGTCGGCGCGGCTGACGATGTCGGCGATCGGCTCCTCCGGACCGAGCGCGTCGGCGACGCCGACGGACACCGACACGCCCGGGACGCCGTGCTCGTGGAGGTCGAGCGCACGGACGGCCTCGCGGACGCGCTCGCCCACCTCGAGGGAGATGTTCGGGCCGGGGTTGCGCAGCAGGACCGCGAACTCCTCGCCGCCGACCCGGGCGGGGACATCCTGCTCGCGGACCGTCGACAGGATCGCCGAGCCGACGGCCTTCAGGACCTCGTCGCCGATCGGGTGGCCGTAGGTGTCGTTCAGGACCTTGAACTTGTCGATGTCGATCATCAGGACCGAGACGGCGTCGCCGGCCCGGCGGCGTCGCCCGAGGAGTGAGCAGAACTCGTCGAAGTAGCGCCGGTTCGGGAGGCCGGTGAGGGCGTCGGTCGCGGCCTGCGATTCGGCTTCCCGCTGCGAGTCGGCCCGGGCGAGGGCGCTCGAGGCCTCGATGGCGGCCCCTCGCAGGAGGCGCCGTGACGACTCCGACCAGCGCTCCCGATCGCGGCGCGAGAGGACGATGGCGCCGATCAGGCCCTGGTCGGTGCGGAGCGCCGTCGAGAGCGTCTGGGACAGGCCGAACAGCCCTCGGACGCGACCTGCCACGCGCGCGGCGATCGCCGCGTCGAGCCCGGAGCCGATGACCTCGGCCTGGCTCGGGCCGGTGCCGTCGGGCCGGCGCCGCGGCAAGGGGACGCCGAGATCGCCGATCAGCGCCACCGTCTCGGAGATCGCCGTCGAGGCCATCCGGCGGGCTCGCTCGGCGCCGGACTCCGCGAACGCGGCGTTCGCGCCCGCGACGCGGGCGCTGGCGAGCGCCGGGCGGATCGTCAGGGCCGGTGCGCCCGGGCTCGAGAAGGGCCCGGGGATCGCGTCCCGGCCAGGGGCCGGTTCGCGCCGGACCAGCGGGTGGTCGCCGTCCGAAGGCGCCGAGACCGGCTCCTCGACGCCGGTCCGACCTCGCCGATCCTCCACCGGGATGGCGGGCGCCGTCTCGACCGGGTTGATCCCCGGCCCGACGGGCACGATCGTCGCCGCGGGCGTCCACTCGATCGGAGCGTCCAGATCGATGATCGGGAGCGTCGTCGTCGTCGTCGGGACGCCAGCCCGCCGGGTGACGAGGGTCGCCTCCAGGGCCGAGTTGTCGGCCCGCCGCCGGACGACGACGACGTGGTCCGCGTCGGTCGCGTCGAGGAGGTCATCCATGATGGCGGCGACGATCGCGTCGGCGGACACCGAGCGCGAGAGCCCGCGCAGGATCCGGGCGAATGACTCGGCCTCCGCCCGGCCCCGCGCCTCGAGGCCCGCGACTGCGTTCCGATGGCCGATCGCGGCCAGGGCCGCGACGAGGATCACGAGGAAGATCCCGAGGTCGACCCAGTTCCTCGAGCCGAGGAAGCGGATGAGGGCGAAGACGCCGAGGATCAGGAACGTGGCCGAGAGGAGCCACCACGTCCGGCGGATGGAGGGGTCGGTGGACCCGCTGACCCGGCTGCGTCGGGGATCGGGATTCGCGCCGGCAGTCACCTCGGGGAGTCAGTCTGACGGCTCGATCGGCACCTCGTAAATCCGTACGCCTCCATGTCTGCCAGGCCGAGCCGGGCGTTGACCCGCCGATCGCGCGCCGCCTACACTCCGACCGGTCCCCCGGCGCGCGTGGCCCGCTCCGCCCGTGCCTCCGGACCGGCCTGTCACAACTGATCCGGGACCTCCGCGCCGGCGCGACCTTCGGGCGCACGGCGGGGACCCACCACCCCTCGGCCGGAGGTGGAACATGCTGTTCCTCAGCCAGGCGATCGGTCGTCCGGTGCTCGACGGCAACGGCGAGGCGATCGGCACCGTCGCCGACCTCATCGTCGCGGTCGGCAATCGCTACCCGCCGGTCACGGGCCTCGTGGTCGCCACCGATCGTCGCCAGATCTTCCTGCCATGGAGCTCGGTCGCGTCCTTCGACCATGCCGGCGCACGCCTGTCGACCACGAACATCGACATCGCCAAGTTCCAGCGACGGCCGGACGAGATCGAGCTCCGGGCCGACCTCATGGACAAGCAGATCGTCGACATCGACGGCCGCAAGGTCGTCCGCGTCAACGACCTCCGGCTGGACGAGATCGAGGGGATGCTCCATCTCGTCGCCGTCGACGTGGGCGCCGCGGGCCTCCTGCGCCGCCTCGGTCTCGAGCGAGCGTTCCGGACGATCGCCCGCAATGCCCATGTGCAGGTCTCGGAGCGGTACATCGATTGGGAGGATGTCGACCCGGTCGAGTCATCGATCGCGTCGGTGAAGCTGCGCGTGCCGCATCAGGGCCTCGCCGAGCTCCATCCGTCCGATCTGGCCTCGATCATCGACCAGCTGACCCCGCGCGACCGGGCCGGGGTGCTCGCGTCGCTCGACGACGAGGCTGCCGCCGACGTGTTCGAGGAGATGGAGCCCGAGACCCAGGTCGACCTCATCGAGGACCTCGATCCGGCGCGTGCCGCCGACATCCTCGAGGAGATGTCGCCCGACGACGCGGCCGACCTCGTCGCCGACCTCGACCAGGAGACGCGGGACGAGATCCTGGCACAGATGGCACGGTCGGAGGCGGAGGAGGTCCAGCAGTTGCTCGGCTATCCCGAGCATTCCGCCGGCGGGATCATGACGACCGAGCTCATCGCGCTCGAGGAGCATCTGACGGCCGCCCAGGCGATCGACCGGCTCAGGGAGCTGGAGCCGGATGCCGAGACGATCTACTACGTCTACGTGACCGACCGCGAGGATCACCTCGTGGGCGTGCTCTCCCTGCGCGACCTGATCGTGGCCCAACCGGTCACCCCGATTCGGGACGTCATGATCCGGGAGCCGATCCGGGTCGGCGTCCTGACCGACCAGGCCGAGGTCGCGGACGTCGTGGCCCACTACAACCTGCTTGCCGTGCCGGTGGTCGACGACGACAACCGGCTCGTCGGGATCGTGACCGTCGACGACGCGATCGACACGGTCATCTCGTCCGGCTGGAAGCGGCGACTGCCGCGCGTCTTCAGCCAGCGCTGACCGCCCGGGATGTCCCGAACACCAGCCGACGTCCTGCGCGGGGTGCGCCGCGGGCGGCCGCGAGCCCTGCCGCCGCTCCCGCGGCTGCCGCTCTGGCGCGTCCGGCTCGTCGCGATGCTGGCCGTCCTCGGGCCCGGGCTTGTCAGTGGCTTCGCCGACAACGACGCGGGCGGCATCACGACCTACTCGCTCGCCGGCGCCCAGTGGGGCTACACGCTGCTGTGGGTCATCCTGGCGACCCAGATCGTGCTGTTCTTCACCCAGGAGGTGGGGGCGAGGCTCGGGCTCGCGACCGGCAAGGGCCTGATCGGCCTGATCCGGGAGCGATGGGGCGTGCGCTGGGCCACGTTCGCGGCGCTGACGATGCTGGCCGCCAACCTCGGCTGCATCGTGGCCGAGTTCGCCGGGATCGCGTCCGCCCTCGGATTGTTCGGTGTCCCGCCGGTGATCAGCGCCGGAGTGGCCGCGATCGTCGTGATCGGGCTCATCGCCCTCGGCAACTACAGCCGCATCCAGTACCTCTTCGTCGGCGTCGGCATCTTCGTCTCGGTCGCCTACGTGATCTCCGCCGCCATCGCCGGCTTTGACACGAGCGCGGCGTTCCAGAACCTCATCGTGCCGCACCTCCAGGCTTCGCCGCTGTACTGGCTGTCGGTCGTCGGCACCGTGGGGACAACGATCACGCCCTGGGGCCAGGCGTTCATCCAGGCCTACGTCGCCGACAAGGGCCTGAAGCCGGACGACCTGACGGCCAGCCGGGTGGACGTGTTCTTCGGGGCGCTCCTCACGAACCTCATCGCGGGCTTCATCGTCGTCGCGTGCGCGGCGACGCTGTGGGCGCATGGCGAGACGACGATCACGAGCGCCGGCGACGCCGCCGCGGCCCTGAAGCCACTCGCCGGCGACGCCGCGAGCGTGCTCTTCGCGGTGGGCCTGCTCGGGGCCTCGTTCCTCGGACTTGGCGTCGTCCCGATGACGAGCGCCTACACGACCTGCGAGGCGTTCGGCTGGGAGACCGGCGTCAACTGGAAGTGGCGGGAGGCGCCGGCGTTCTACGGTCTCCTGGCGTTCTTCATCGCATTCGCGGCCCTGTTCGTCATGATCCCGGGCTTGCCGCTCATCACCGTGATGTTCTCGGCCCAGGTGCTCAACGCGATCCTGCTGCCGTTCATCCTCGTCTTCGTGATGCTCCTGGCCGGCGATCGCAAGCTGCTGGGCCCGCTCGCCAGCGGCAGGGTCCTGCTGACGATCGGCTGGGCCTCGACCGTCCTGCTGGTCCTCCTGTCGGTCATCCTGGTCGTGACCGGCCTCGGGATCGGCTGAGGCCCTCGCGGGCCGTCACATCATCACGAGGCCGCCGTCGACGGCCAGCACCTGGCCGGTGACGAACGCCGCCTCGTCCGAGACGAGGTAGGCGACGGCCGCCGAGATCTCCTCGGTGGTGCCGAAGCGGCCGAGCGGCGTGCGCTCGGTGAGCTGCTGCTGGAGGTCCTCGCTGAGGTCCTTCGTGAGCTCGGTCAGCACGAAGCCGGGGGCGACCGCGTTGCAGGTGATGCCCCGCGACGCGAGCTCGCGGGCGGTCGCCTTCGTCAAGCCGATGAGGCCGGCCTTGGCGGACGAGTAGTTGGCCTGGCCGATCTGGCCGGCCTGGCCGGACACGGACGTGATGTTCACGATCCGGCCGCTCTTCGCCCGGAGCATCGGCCGGGTCACGGCCTTGATGCAGTAGAACGCGCCGAAGAGGTTCGTCTCGAGCACGTCGCGCCAGTCGTCGAGCGACATCCGCATGATCAGGTCGTCGCGGGTGATGCCGGCGTTGTTGACGAGGACGTCGATCTTCCCGAAGGCCTCGAGCGCGGCCTTGATCAGGCCGTCGGCCGACTCCGGCTTCGAGACGTCCGCCTGCACGCCCAGCGCCTTCCGGCCGAGCGCCTCGATCGTGGCCGCGGTCTCCTTCGCGGCCGCCTCGTTCGAGACGTAGCTGAACGCGACGTCCGCGCCCTGCTCGGCGAGCCGCCGGGCGATCGCCCGGCCGATGCCGCGCGACCCGCCGGTGACGACGGCGCTCTTCCCGGACAGATCGATCACGCGACCCTCCTATCAGCCGGCGATGGCGGGCGTGGCCGGCTCCGGCTCGCCCGGTGCGACGTCGTCGAGGGGCGGGTTGACCGGGCCCGGGCGGTTCATGAGCTCCGCCAGCGCCGGCGGGATCGGGTCGACCGAATCCCAGTCGACCGGCAGCCGGACGTGGACGTCGTTCGGGTCGACCGCCAGCTCCCCGGCGCGGCCGCGGGCCGGATCGGCGGTCCAGTTGATCGTCACCGCGCCCGAGGTGAAGCCCGCGCCGAACGCCACGATCGTCACGTTGTCGCCGACCTTGACCCGACCCTCGTTGACCGCCTCGGCCAGGGCGATCGGCACGGACGCGGCCGAGGTGTTGCCGTACTTCTGGACGTTCGTGTACATCCGGTCCATCGGCAGGTCGAGGCCCTTCGCGACGGCCTCGATGATCCGGACGTTCGCCTGGTGGGGGATGAAGAGCGCGACGTCGTCGGGTGTCAGGCCCGAGCGGCGGACCGACTCGAGGGCGGTCGTCGCCATGGTCTTCGTCGCGAAGCGGTACGTCTCGCGGCCTTCCATCCGGATGAAGTGCTCGCCCCGGGCGATCGTCTCGGACGACGGCGGGCTCTTCGCCCCGCCGGCGGGCAGCCAGATCATGTAGGCGCCCTGCGGCTCGGTCGTCAGCTCGACGCCGAGCGCGCCACCCGGCTCCTCCGATGCCGAGAGCACCACCGCGCCCGCGCCGTCGCCGAACAGGATGCAGGTGCTCCGGTCGGTGTAGTCGAGGAAGCGGGTCAGGAGCTCCGCGCCGATGACGAGCACGTGCCTCGCGAGCCCGGCCGCGATCCAGGCCTGGGCGCTGGCGAAGGCGTACACGAAGCCCGAGCAGGCGGCGGCGACGTCCATCGCCGCAGCGCGCGTGTTGCCGATCGCCTCCTTCACGAGGGCGGCGGTCGAGGGCATCCAGTAATCGGGCGTGAGCGTGCCGAGCAGGATGAGGTCGATGTCATCGGGCTCGAGGCCGGCGGTCCGGATCGCCCGGAGTGACGCAACGGCCGCCATCGACGCCGTCGTCTCGTTCGCGGCCGCGACGCGGCGCTCGCGGATGCCGGTCCGGCTCGTGATCCATTCGTCGGACGTGTCGACCATCCGCTCGAGGTCGGCGTTCGTCAGGACCTGGCTCGGGACGTAGCGGCCCCAGCCGGTGACGTGGGCGCGGATCGCCTTGCCAGCGGACGCGCCCGAGCCCGGATGGCTGCCGTTCCTCTCGCTCACAGCGGCTCCACCTCGATCAGCGGCTGCTTCGCCTTGACCAGCTTGCCGTCCTCGGCATGGACCTTCACGACCCGCCCCGCCAGGTCGCTCTTGATCTCGTTGAAGAGCTTCATCGCCTCGATCAGCCCGATGACCTGGCCGGTGTTCACCTCGCCACCCTGGCTCACGTACGGCGCCGAACCGGGGGCCGGGGCGCCATACCAGATGCCGGTCAGCGGCGCCTTGACGGACGGTCGGGCCGGCGGGCCGGCCTCGGCCGGAGCGGCGCCGTTGGTCAGCGCCGGCTCGGCGGCCGGAGCCGGGGCGGCAATGGCGCCCGTGGATCCCGGGACCGCGGCGGGCCCCGCGGACGGGCTGGCGGCCGCGACGACCGTCGGCGCGAGCGCCTGGGGCTTGCGCAGGACAAGGCCCGTCTCCCCGACCTGGACCTCGAGCTCGGTCAGGTCCGTCCGATCCAGCAGGCTGGCGAGGCGGTCGATCAGGGCGAGGAGCGAGGCGTCGCCGGGGTCGCTGAGCGGCGGGACCTCGGGGGCGGCGAGCGACTCGGCTCCGAGCGGGGTCATCGGCTGGTCCAGGGCGGTTCGATCGGCGTGGCCCGGATCGCGGGGAGCGGCCTGGGTCTCCCCAGCCGGCTCGGGCGCCCGCTCCATGTGGGCCTCGACGTCGCGCGGGTCCAGGCCGTCCCAGTCGTCCATCACGACCACCGCCGGAAGATCAGCGCGGCATTCTGGCCGCCGAATCCGAAGGAGTTGTTCAGGGCGATCTCCAGGTGCCGCGGCCGCGCCTCGTTCGGCGTCAGGTCGAGGCCCCTGGCCTGATCGTCCGGGTGCTCGAGGTTGATCGTCGGCGGCACGATCCCGGTCCGGAGGGCCTGGATGGTGGCGATCGATTCCAGCGCCCCGGCGGCTCCGAGCGAGTGCCCGAGCATCGACTTGTTCGCGGTGATCGCGACATCCGGGGCGTGGGATCCGAGGAGGGTCCGGAGCCCGAGGAGCTCGGCCGAATCGCCCTCGGGCGTCGAGGTCGCGTGGGCGTTCACGTGGTCGACCGCGTCGGCGTTGATGCCCGCCTTCTCGAGGGCCCGCTGGCCGGCCCGGACGGCGCCGGCGCCACCTGGCGCGGGGAGCGTGATGTGCGAGGCATCGGCGGTCGCACCGTAGCCGATGATCTCGGCGAGCGGCTCGGCGCCGCGGGCCTCCGCCGACTCGAGGGTCTCGAGGACGAGCATGCCGGCGCCCTCCGAGATCACGAAGCCGTCCCGGTCCCGGTCGAACGGCCGGGAGGCCTCGGTGGGGGCGTCGTTGCGGGTCGAGAGGGCCTTCATCGAGGCGAACCCGCCGACTACGGCCTCGTGGACCGCGGCCTCGGCGCCGCCGGCGAGCATGAGGTCCGCGTCGCCGCGGCGGATGATCTCCCAGGCCTCGCCGATCGCGTGGGCGCCGGTCGCGCAGGCCGAGACGGTGGCGTAGTTCGGGCCCTTCGGGCCGAACGTGATGGCGACCTGGCCGGCGCCGACGTTGGCGATGCCCATCGGGATGAAGAACGGGCTGATCCGGCCCGGGCCGCGATCGGCCATGACCAGGACGTTGTCGAACAGCGTCGAGACGCCGCCGAGCCCGGACCCGAGGATCACCCCGGTCCGCTCGGCGATCTCGCCCTCGAGCCGACCGGGCAGGCCGGCCTGGTCGAGGGCCTGGCGGGCGACGACGAGCCCGAACTGGATATAGCGATCCATCCGCCGGGCGTCCTTCCGATCGATGACCGACGACGGATCGAAATCGCTGACCTCGGCGGCGATCTGGGAGTCGAGCCGCTCGGGATCGAACGAGGCGATCCGGTGGACGCCGGAGCGGCCCGAGATGAGGCCGTCCCAGAGGGACGCGACGTCCGGCCCGAGCGCCGTCACGGCGCCCATGCCCGTGACGACGACCCGCCGATGCCCGTTGGCGCCGTTGCGGCCGGTCATCGGACCAGCTTCCCGGTGCGGACGGTGGCCGCGCGATAGACGTCGCCCGGCAGGCCGCGGGCGGAGATCGCGTTCGAGACCGCCAGGACGTCGAACTCGGTCCGCCTGATCTCGGCGCTGACCTGGCCGTCGTCGAACGTCACGAGGGCCCACGACGCCGTCGGATCACCGTCGAAGACGTAGCCGGCGGATCCGCCGTTGACGATGACCTGCCAGCCGAACTCGCGGACCTCGGGGACATGGGTGTGGCCACACCCGACGACGCGGGCGTCGGTGCGGGCCAGGCGCTCCAGGGTGGTCGACGGGTCGAGGCTCTGGTCGAATCCCGAGGTCTGCGAGCCAGGCGAGGCGTGCGTGACGAGGAGCAGCGACTCGCCGATCCGGATCCGGCGCTCGGATGGCAGCCGGCGGAGCCAGGCGAGCTGGTCGTCGTCGAGCGCATCGTGGGCCCACTGGGCGGCCGCCTTCATCGCCTCGGTCGGGCCCTCGGGCAGCCAGGGGAACGCGGCCGCGTAGTCGCCGTCGGCCACGGCGATGTCCGTGTTGCCCTGGACGACGATGGCGCCCTCGCCCTCCATCGAGCGGATCGCATCGATCGTGGCGCCCGGATCGGGGCCGTTCATCACGAGGTCCCCGCCGACCGCGACGACGTCGGGCTTCTCGCGCTTGATCGCCTTGCGGACCGCCTCGAGCGCGGCGAGGTTGCCGTGGACGTCGGACAGGACGGCGACGCGGGTGCTCACCGCTGGCTCACTTCAGGACGCCTGCCGGCGGGATGATGAAGCTGAGGAGCGCCTCGCATGCCACCTCGCCGTCGACCGACGCGATCCCCCGGCCCCGGCCGAACCGGGAGCCGAGCTTCTCCATCGTGACCTCGAGGCGGAGGACGTCGCCGGGGACGACGACCCGCTTGAACCGGGTCTCCTCGATCGCAGCGAACAGGCCGATCTTGTCGCCGAACCCGGGCTGCTTGGCGACATAGACGGCCATCGTCTGGGCGAGCGCCTCGACCTGGAGGACGCCGGGCATGACGGGCAGGCCCGGGAAGTGACCCTGGGCCCAGAACTCGGTCGCGGTCACGCCCTTCTCGCCGACGATCCGCTTGGCCTCGGGCTCGTACTCGACGATCCGGTCGACCATCAGCATCGGCCAGCGATGCGGGATCAGGCCCTCGATGTCGTGGGTCGAATGGATGATCGGGGGCACGGCTGGGGCGGCCTCTCGCTCGGTCCCGGTCAGGCCGTCGCCGTGCGGGCGGCCGCGGCCAGGAACGCCGCGCCGCCGACCCGGTCGAGCAGGCTGGTGGTCATCCGCCCCTCGAGGAACGTGTCGTTCTCGAGGAGCGCCTTGTGGATCTCGACGTTCGTCGTGACGCCGGTGATGTCGAGCTCGTCGAGGGCCGCCTTGGAGCGGGCGATCGCCGTCACCCGGTCGGGACCCCAGACGATGAGCTTGCCGAGCAGCGAGTCGTAGAACGGCGGGACTTCGTAGCCGGGGTAGAGGTGCGAGTCCATCCGGACGCCCGGCCCGCCCGGTGCCGAGTAGCTCTCGATCCGCCCGGCCGCGGGCCGGAAGTCGTGCTCCGGGTCCTCGGCGTTGATCCGGAACTCGATCGCGTGGCCTCGGATCACGACGTCGCGCTGGCCGATGCCGAGCTCCTCGCCGGCCGCGATCCGGATCTGGGTCGCGACGAGGTCGATGCCGGTGAGCATCTCGGTCACGGGGTGCTCGACCTGGATCCGGCAGTTGATCTCGATGAAGTAGGCGTTGCCCCCCTGGTCCACGAGGAACTCGAGCGTGCCGACGTTCTCGTAGCCGGCCGCGACGACCGCCCGGATCGCCCGATCGGCGAGGGCCGCTCGACCCTCGGGATCCAGCGCCGGGCTCGGGGCCTCCTCGAGGATCTTCTGGTGGCGGCGCTGGACGGAGCAGTCGCGCTCGCCCAGGTGGATGCCGTGGCCGAAGCGGTCGACCGCGACCTGGACCTCGACATGGCGGTTCTCCTCGAGCCACAGCTCGAGGTAGAGCGAGTCGTCGCCGAAGGCGGCCTTCGCCTCGGACCGGGCGACGCGGATCGCCGACTGGAGCTCGCGCGGGGTGCGGACCATCCGCATGCCCTTGCCGCCGCCGCCGGCTGAGGGCTTGATGAGGATCGGGTAGCCGATCCGCTCGGCTTCGTCGAGGGCGTGCTGCTCGTCGCGGATCATCGGCGAGCCCGGGATCGTGGCCAGGCCATGGGCCCCCAGGAGGCGACGCGTCCCCTCCTTCGAGGCGAAGCGGTCGAGGACCTCGGGTGACGGGCCGATGAAGGTCAGGTCGTGGTCGCGGACGACCTCGGCGAACGACTCGTCCTCGGACAGGAAGCCGTAGCCGGGGTGGATCGCGTCGCAGCCGGTGACGACGGCGGCGGAGATCACGGCCGGCGCCGAGAGGTAGCTTCGGCGAGCATCCGCGGGTCCGATGCAGATCGCCTCGTCGGCGAGCTGGGCCGGGAGGGAGTCGCGATCGGCCTCGCTGTACGCGACGACCGATTCGACGCCGAGCGTCCGGCAGGCCCGCAGGATCCGCAGCGCGATCTCGCCGCGATTGGCGATCAGGATCTTCCTGAACATCGCGGCGCCTAGCTCGCGGCCCCGGCCGGCGCGGTGAGCTCGAGCCGGACGAGCTCCTGGCCGTACTCGACCGCGGTGCCGCCCTCGACGAGCGTCGTCGCGACGATCCCGTCGGCCGGGGCGAGGACCTCCTGGGGCACCCCGAGAACGTCCACCGAGCCGAGCGCGTCATCCTTGCGCACCCGCGTGCCCGAGGTGGCCCGCGGGCCCGGGTGGAACACGCCGACCGCCGGCGAGTAGGCGACGTTGCGGTCCTTCTCAGCGGTCCGGGCCGGAATCGTGATCGCCCGAGGCGCGCCGGTCCCGTTCGTGACGACGGCGCCGTCGCCCGGACCGACGCCCGTCAGGCGCGTCCGCGGCAGGGCTTCCGGGACGCCGCGGGGGTGACCGTGGCCCTCGTGACCGGGTTGTGCCCGAGAGGGGCGGTCGCCGGCCCGGCGGCCGAAGCTGATGTTCGGGGCCTCCGGCCGGCGGAGGCGGATCCGCCAGGCCCCTTCACGGACCTCGAGCTCGCCGAGGCGCGTCGTGGAGAGCTTGGCGATCAGCGCGGGCAGGAGCACCTCGGTCAGCCGCCCGATCTCGGCGTGGTCGGCCTCGCGGCCGTCGGGGCGCGAAGTTCCCGGTTCGCGCTTCGCTTCCGGCACGGACTATTCCTCCTCGTGCGCGGGCGGCTCGTCGCGCCGTGATCGTTCGGGCGGCGGAGCGGCGGCCGACCAGCGGCCAGGATCGAGGAGGTCCCGCAGGCGATTCCCGAGGCCCCGACTGGCAACCGGTGCAGCCACCGGCGGTTCGGCCACTTCAGTGTAGGACCCGAGCGCGCGATACCGCCGGTAGCGGGCGGCGACGAGCTCATCGGGCGTCCAGGAGGCCAGCCGATCGAGCTCCTCGATCAGGACGGCCCGCAGGCGGCGGCTCGTCTCGACGGGATCCGCGTGGGCGCCCTCGCCCGGCTCGGACACGACCTTGTCGACCACGCCGAGCTCGAGCTGGTCCTGGGCGGACATCTTCATCGCCAGCGCCGCGGTCGGGGCCTCGTCGGCGGTCCGCCACAGGATCGAGGCGCAGCCCTCGGGGCTGATCACCGAGTACACCGCGTTCTCGAGGGCGATGACGACGTCACCGACGGCAATGGCCAGCGCCCCGCCCGAGCCGCCCTCGCCGGTGATCACGGCGATGATCGGGGTCCGGAGCCGGCTCATCAGGCCGATGCTGCGGGCGATCGCGTCGGCGATCCCGCGCTCCTCCGACTCCGGGCCGGGATGGGCGCCGGGCACGTCGACGAACGTGACGACGGGGAGCCCGAACCGCTCCGCGAGCTCCATCACCCGCATTGCCTTCCGATAGCCCTCGGGATGCGGCATCCCGAAGTTGCGGCGGATGTTCTCCTCGGTGTCGGCGCCCTTCTGCTGGCCGACGAATGCGATCCGGCGCTCCTCGATCCGGGCGAAGCCGGCGACGATCGCGGCGTCATCGCCGAAGCCCCGGTCGCCGTGGAGCTCGATGACCTCGTCGGCGATGTGCCGGAGGAACTCGAGCGTCCGCGGCCGTCCGAGGTTCCGGGCCAGCTGGACGCGCTGCCACATCGCGGCCTTCGGATCGGCCGGTGCCGGCGGCTCGGCGCCGTCGGACCCGGCACCCACGCCGCGGCGGCCGCGAGGCAGCACGCGGTCAACCACGGCCCGCCTCCGTGAGCTCGTCGGGCACGACCTTCTCGGCCAGCGACGACAGGAACCCGATCGGGCTGAACGAGCGAGTGCCGTTGCCGTTCGTGCCGTTCGTCTCTTCGGCCGGGCGCATGAACCGGAGCAGGGCCGCGATCTCGCCGCGCAGCTCGCGCCGATGGACGACGCGGTCGACGAAGCCGTGATCGAACAGGAACTCCGAGCGCTGGAAGCCCGGCGGCAGCTCCTGGGCGATCGTGCCGGCGGCAACTCGCGCGCCGGCGAAGCCGATCAGGGCGTTCGGCTCGGCGATGTTGATGTCGCCAAGGACCGCGTACGAGGCGAAGACCCCGCCCGTCGTCGGGTCGCTCATGACGCTGACGTATGGCACCCGAGCGGCCTTCAGGCGCTCCAGCGCGCCGACGGTCTTGGCCAGCTGCATGAGGGCGAGCGTGCCCTCCTGCATCCGGGCGCCGCCCGACGCCGAGACGATGATGAGCGGGATCCGCAGCGCGAGCGCGTCCTCCGCGGCGCGGGTGACCTTCTCGCCGACCACGGCGCCCATCGAGCCGCCCATGAACCCGAAGTCCATGACGCAGATCGAGACGTCGTGGCCATCGAGCCGGCCCACCCCGCGGATCGCGGCGTCGCGCATGCCCGTCGAGAGCTGGGCCGCCGCCACCCGGTCCGGGTACGGCTTCTGGTCGACGAACCCGAGCGGATCGACCGACTGCAGGCCAGGGTCCCGCTCCTCGAACGTCCCGTCGTCGAGCAGCATCCCGAGGCGGGTCTTCGCCGACAGGCGGAAGTGGTGGCCGCAGTTCGGGCAGACCCGGTCGCTCTTGTCGAGCTGCTTGTTGAACAGCATCTCGGAGCACTGCGGGCACTTCGTCCACAGGTCGGGCGGGTAGGCGTCCTTCCGGGGCCGGAACGAGGGCAGCTTGATCGGCATCTCGATCGACCTCAGGCCCGCGCCCGGGAGTGCGCGGCGCGCGCCGCCCGAGCCATCGGCGAGCCGCGGCGTCGCCAGGCGAGCCACGCGGCCCCGGCGAGGCTCAGGGACGCCGCGACGGCGCTCCCGACGAGCATCGCCCGGTCGGGTCGGTCGTCGTCCTCGTCGAGGGGGGCCTCGAGCGGGTCGGCGTCGAGCCGGCGGAGCGGCGACGGGATCGCGGCCGCGCTCCGCTCCGCGCCGGCGGCCAGCGGCAGGCGCATCGACGCGGCGGCCTCGGCGAGCCGCAGCGCCAGGCGTTCCTCGAACCGGAACGAGGGGTGGAAGCGGGGCAGGTCGCCGGCGAGCCGCCGGGAGACGAGGCGCACCGCCTCGTCGAGCGGGTGCGGATCGCCGGGGTTGGCGCGGCCGGCAAGCAGCGAGTCGAGGTAGCGGTCGGTGACGAGCGCGTCGATCTCGCCGGAATCGCGCCCGAGGAACGTCATCGGGCGCCTGCCGCGTTCGGGCCGGCCGTCATCGGCCCGGGCGCCCGCGCTCCTTCGGTCGGTCGATCCCGAGATCGCGGGCGACGTTCCGGAGCGCTCGATGGATGAGGACCCGGACGGCACCCTCGGACTTGCCCAAAACGCCGGCGATCTCGGCCGTCGACATCTCGTCGACGAACCGGAGCACCAGCGCCCGACGACGATCCCCGGTCAGGCGGCCGACCGCGGCCATCGCCGCGCCGGCCTCGTCGCGTCGCACCACGGTCGCCTCGACGTCGGCGGCGGCCGCCGCATCCGCGAGGCTCGTCGCCCGCTCGTCGAGCGTGTCGGCCGGATGGCGCCATGCCGTCCGCCGCTCGTTCGCGACGATGTTCCGGGCGATCCGGAACAGCCAGACGCGGAACGTCGAGGCGCCCTCCCCGTCCGACGGCTTCGCCCGCTCGGTGAACCGGTGGAGGTTCGCGAGCGCGGCGAGGAACGTCCTCTCGGTGGCGTCCTCGGCGGCGTGGTGATCGCCGAGCTCGTAGTACGCGTACGAATACACCTGGGCCAGGTACCGCCTGTACAGGGCATCGAACCGTGCCGGGTCGCGTCTCGCCGCGTCGACCTGCGGCCTGTCGAGGTCGAGGTGGCCGAGCCGGGGTGCGGCATCTGCCGCGCCCGATCTCCAGAACACCGGTCGTGCCATGTCGTTACACCGTACCCGAGTCGCCGAGCCGGAGGTGCCGGATCTCGCCGACGAGCACGGCACGCTCGGTTCCATCGTCCGCGTCGGCGATCAGCAGCGCGCCGGTCTCGGGGTCCACGCCTGTGGCCGTGACGGTTCGGAAGCGGGCGCCGGGAAGATCGAGCCGCACGAGGCGCCCGTTCGTCAGCTGGCGAGCGACCCAGGCGTGAGCGTCGAACCCGCCGGCCCGCAGGGCATCCAGGTAGAGGCCAAGCGTCGCCACGAAGGCCTCGAGGACGTGGCGACGGTCGACGGCCCGCCCGCCGGTTGCCTCCGCCAGCGAGGTCATCGAGTCGGCCAGCTCGGGCGGGAAGTCCGGGCGCTGCCAATCGGCGTTCAGCCCGAGCCCGATGACGGCCCGAGGATCGTCCGTGCCGAGGCCATCCGTCTCGCCGAGCACGCCACCGAGCTTGCGGACGGCGTCGGTCTCGATCACGAGGTCGTTCGGCCACTTCAGCCGGATCGTGCCCGGTGGCAGCCCGATCGAGGATTCCGCGGCCTCGGCCATGGCCAGCGAGACGATGGCGGCCAGCCGCCAGGCGTGATCGGGCTGGAGCCACGTCGGCCGGAAGCCGACCGAGCAGAGCAGCGACGACCCGGGCGGCGCGGTCCACGTCCGCCCGTTCCGGCCACGGCCCGCCGACTGCTCGTCGGCGACCGCGACGCATGGCTCGGCGACGCCATCTCGCAGCCAGCCGGCGACGACGTCGTTGGTGGAGGTCACGCGCTCGAACCACTCGAGCCGGGCCGGCCTCACCGCGATCGCCCCCGCAGCCGGCACCCGGTCAGCCGGCCCGCGGCAGGGCGGCGTCGGCCGCCTCGGCATCGACCGGATCGGGCTTCTCGAGCTCGAAGGCGCCGTGCAGTGCATCGAGCGCGAGCTGGAGCTTCGCCTGGTCGATCACGCAGGTGATCCGGACCTGGGACGTCGAGATCATCTCGATGTTCACGCCCGCGTCCGCGAGGGCGCCGAACATCCGGGCCGCGTAGCCGGGGGCGGAATGCAGCCCCGCGCCGACGATCGAGACCTTGGCGAGCGTGTCGTCGGTTCGCAGCCCTGCCGCGCCGAGCGTCCGGACCACCGGCTCGAGCACCCGGCCGGCCCGTGCCAGCTCGGCCCGCGGCACGGTGAACGAGACGTCCGTCGCCCCATCGTGGCCGACGTTCTGGACGATCATGTCGACGTTGATCCCGGCCTCGGCCAGTGGCTCGAACACGTTGCGTGCCACGCCCGGGCGGTCCGGGACCGCGAGCAGCGTGACCTTCGCGACGTCCTTGTCGCTCGCGAGGCCGCGGACCTTGTTGCGCTGCTCCACGAGCAGATCCTCCCTGATGAACGTCCCGGGCGCATCCTCGAACGAGCTCAGGACCTCGATGACGACGTCGTTGATCCAGCCGAGCTCGACGGCCCGGGCCTGCATGACCTGGGCGCCCTGCTCGGCGAGCTCGAGCATCTCCTCGTAGCCGATCACGGTGAGCTGCCGCGCACCTGGGATCCGACGCGGGTCGGCCGTGAAGATGCCGCGCACGTCGGTGAAGACCTGGCAGCGCTGGGCCTCGAGCGCGGCCGCGAGCGCGACGGCCGTCGTGTCGGAGCCGCCGCGGCCCAGCGTCGTGGTCTCCTGCAGCTCCGCCTCGGCACGCTGGCCCTGGAACCCGGCCACGATCGCGACGTTGCCACGGTCGAGCTCCGCCCGGACCCGCCGCGGCTCCACGTTCGCGATCCGTGCCCGGCCGTGCGAATCGTCGGTCGTGATGCCGGCCTGGGCCCCGGTCAGGGAGATCGCCGGCACGCCGATCGCATGGAGCGCCATCGACAGCAGGGTCGCGCTCTGGTGCTCGCCGGTGGCCAGGAGCATGTCGAGCTCGCGGGCGTCCGGCTCGGCCGTGATCGCGCGAGCGAGCGCGAGCAGGTCGTCGGTCGTGTCGCCCATCGCCGAGACCACCACGACGATGTCCGAGCCGGTGGCCCGCTCGCGCGCGATCCGCCTGGCGACGTTCCCGATCCGGTCCGCGTCGGCCAGGGACGAGCCGCCGAACTTCTGCACGACGAGGTGGCGGTCGACTGCCGCCTCGTGCCCGACTGCGATGCCCGTCTGCATGGGCGGCGCATCATAGCAGCGAGGAATCCACCGTCCCCGAGCCGCCCAACCCGACCTGGAGGTGCAGCGCGATGTGCTTCGACCCCGACAGCCGGCCCCCGATCGAGCCGATCGCCGGTGGCGCCTCGGACGGTGAGCGGGTGATCCTGCAGGGCGCGGACGGGGCGTCGTTCGCGGCGTTCGCAGCGCGGCCGGCCCATCCCAGCGGCGCCGGGATCCTCATCCTCCCCGACGTCCGCGGCCTCCACCCCTACTACGAGGAGCTGGCCCTCCGGCACGCCGAGCACGGGATCGCCGCGCTCGCGATCGACTACTTCGGCCGGACCGCGGGCACCGAAGCGCGGCCCCACGACTTCGACTACCAGCCTCACCTCGCCCAGATCAGCTGGCCGAACGTCGAAGGGGAGATCCGCGCCGGCGTCGCGTACCTGCGCAGTGGGGCGGTCGGGGCGCCGTCATCGATCTTCTCGACCGGGTTCTGCATGGGCGGGCGCCTCGCGTCGCTGGCCGCGACGCTCGGTCTCGGCCTGTCCGGGGTCATCGCCTGGTATGGCTGGCCGACCGGCGCGCACCGAACCGGCTCCCCGGCCCCGGCCGACCTGGCCGACAGGATCGAGTGCCCGGTGCTGGCGATCTACGGCGGGGCCGACCAGAACATCACGGCGGAGGTCCGTGATGCCTACGACGCGGCCCTCTCGCAGGCCGGCGTCGAGCACCGGACGATCGTCTACGAGGGCGCGCCCCACAGCTTCTTCGACCGCACCGCGGATCAGCACGCGGAGGCCTCGTCGAAGGCCTGGGCCGAGGAGCTGTCGTTCATCGAGCGGCACACGAGGACGGCCACGCCGGCCTGACGGCCCTGGCGGCCCCGAACCGCTTCGCTACTTCCGGACCAGCCAGGTCGCGAACAGGCCGACCGTCGCGACGACGGCGATCGCGAACCACGGCTCGGGCAGCACGTGCTCGCCGGCCCGGACGATCGTGCCCATGCCGTCGACGATCGCGCCGATCGCGCCGCCCACCAGGTGGCCGACGCCGCCACCGATCGACCGGACGAACGCCCCGGGGTCCATGCCGCCTAACCCTCGAGGATCCTCGCGCCCTCGTTCCGAGCCCGGGCGAGCCGCACCGCTCCCGGCAGGTCGCTGGCCGCCGCCGCCGCTCGCATCGCCTCGCCGATCCGCGCGACGTCGGCGGCCGAGCCGAGGCAGAAGGCCGCGATCGTGGAGCCGCCACCGGCGAGGCAGGCCCCGAGGGCGCCGGCCCTTCGGGCCGCCGTGGCGATGATCGGAAGCTGGGGATAGATCCTGGCCCGGTATGGCTCGTGCAGCCGGTCCTCGGTGAGGCGGGCGAGCACCGACCAGTCGCCGCTCGCGATCCCGGCCACGCCGACCGCGACGCGGGCCAGGTTCGCGACGGCATCGGCTCGCGGCACCGAATCCGGCAGCGCGGCCCGCATCCGCGAGGTCGAGAGGTGGAGCGTCGGCACGTACAGGACGATCCGCAGCTCGGGCGGGGCGTCGAAGCGGTACGCCTTCGGGGCAAGCGTGGCCACGAACCCGCCGAGCAGCGCCGGAGCAACGTTGTCCGGATGGCCCTCGAGCGCGGTCGCCCGATCGAGGAGCGTGTCAAGGTCGGCACCGGGCACGCCGCGGCCACCGGGCCCGCCCGCGAAGGCCTCGGCCGCGAGCAGCCCGGCGACCGCGGCGGCGCCGCTCGAGCCGAGCCCGCGCGCCAGGGGGATCTCGTTCGTCATCCGGATCCGCCAGGCCACAGTCGGATCGGGCTCGACCCGCCGGTCGCGCAGCCCGGCCTCGAGCGCTTCGACCAGGCGGTTGCCGCGACCGGTGGAGATCTCGCCGACGCCCTCGCCCGTCACCTCGAGCTGGACGGCAGGGCCGCCGTCGCGCGCCACGACCTCGACGTCGGCTCGCAGCCCGAGATCGACGGCGAGCCCGAGACAGTCGTAGCCGGCGCCGAGGTTGGCGATCGTCGCCGGCACCTCGACGGCGACCCGCCGCCCGACCAGGTCGGACGCCCTCATCGCGGCCTCACCAGCCGATCGCATCCCGGACCGCGTCCGACTCGGCCGGTGTCTCGACGACCCGACCGATCGCCGTGTGCTCCGCGGTCTCGGGATCCTTCAGGCCGGCGCCGGTCAGGACGCACACGACGAGGAGGTCGGGATCGAGGTCGCCCGCGCGGGCCAGCTTCGTGACGCCGGCGACGCTCGCCGCGGAGGCGGGCTCGCAGAACACGCCCTCGATCGCGAGGGCCCGGTACGCCGCGATGATCTCGTCGTCCGTGACTGCGGCGATCCGGCCGCCGGACTCGTCGCGAGCCTTGACCGCGGACGACCAGGACGCCGGGTTGCCGATCCGGATCGCCGAGGCGATCGTCTTCGGCTCCTTCACCGGCGCGCCGTCCACGATCGGCGCCGCGCCCGCGGCCTGGAAGCCGAGCATCGCCGGCCATCGATCGATGAGGCCCGCCTCGACGTAGTCGTTGAAGCCGGCCCAGTAGGCCGTGATGTTGCCGGCATTGCCGACGGGGATCGCGAGGACATCCGGGGCTCGGCCGAGGTCGTCGCAGACCTCGAACGCGCCGGTCTTCTGGCCGGCGATCCGGTCGGGGTTCACCGAGTTCACGAGGGTCACCGGGTGGCTCGCGTCCTCGGCGAGCTCTCGCACGATCCGGAGGGCGTCGTCGAAGCTGCCGTCGATCGCCACGATCCGCGCCCCGGCGACCATGGCCTGCAGCAGCTTGCCGGCCGCGATCGCGCCCTTGGGCAGCACGACGACGACCTCGATGCCGGCATGGGCGCCATACGCGGCGGCCGACGCCGAGGTGTTGCCGGTCGAGGCGCAGATGATCGATGTGGAGCCGCGCTCCATGGCCTTCGAGACGGCGACCACCATGCCGCGATCCTTGAACGAGCCGGTCGGGTTCAGGCCCTCGAGCTTCAGGTGGAGTCGCGGCAGGCCGATCCGGGCGCCGAGGCGACGCGCCTCGACGAGTGGCGTGAAGCCCTCGCCGAGCGTGAGCGCCGGCGTGGCATCCGTGACCGGCAGGTAGCGGCGATAACGTTCGACGAGGCGCGGCCGGCTCGCGGCGATCGATGGCGGCATCGGCGAATCCTACCGGGCAGCCGAACCGCCTCGGCTACACTGCGCCGGCCATGACCCCCGGAATCGCCTCGGCCGGGCCGATGACCGGCATCCGCACGTTCAGCGGCATCCAGCCGTCGGGCACCGTCCATCTCGGCAACGACCTCGGGGCGATCCGGAACTACGTCCGGCTCCAGGACGAGTACGAGGCGATCTACTGCATCGTCGACTACCACGCCCTGACGACGACCCACGACGGCGACGTCCTCCGGCAGCGGACGCGGGAGATGGCCGCGTCCCTGCTCGCCCTCGGGCTCGACGAGCAGCGCTGCACGCTCTTCGTCCAATCGCACCGGCCCGAGCACACCGAGCTCGCCTGGCTCCTCTCGACGGTGACGCCGGTCAGCTGGCTCGAGCGGACGCCGACCTACAAGGAGAAGATCGAGACCAACCCGGATGACGTGAACCACGGCCTGCTCACCTACCCCGTCCTGCAGGCCGCGGACATCGTCATGTACAAGGCGACGGTCGTGCCGGTGGGTCGGGACCAGGCCGCCCACCTCGAGCTGTCGCGCGAGATCGTGCGGGCCTTCAACCGGCGCTACGGCGACACGTTCCCCGAGCCGCAGGCGGTGTTCACCGAGGCCCCGACCGTGCTCGGGACCGACGGCGTCCGGAAGATGTCGAAGTCGGTCGGGAACACGATCGACGTCCTCGCCGACCCGGCGGTGATCCGGAAGCAGGTCATGTCGATGGTCACCGACACCGAGCGGATCCTCCGGACGCAGCCGGGCCGGCCGGAGATCTGCAACGTCTGCCAGCTCCAGCGCTTCTTCGGCCCCGACTTCGAGACGATCTGGGACGGCGAGCGCACCGCCCGGACGGGCTGCGTCGACACGAAGAAGCTCCTCGCCGACCGCCTCATCGCCCACTACGCGCCGGCCCGCGAGCGCTACCTCGAGCTGCTGTCGAGGCCGGCCGAGGTCGAGGGGGTCCTCGAGGCCGCGGCGGACCGTCTCAGGCCGATCGCCCAGGCGACGATGGACGACGTCCGACATCGGATGGGCCTGCGCTGACGTTCTGAGCGGCACGACGCGGGCCTACTATGAGCCGGCATGGTCCGGCCTGGCGGCATGATCGAGCTCACGCCACGCGAACGCCGGTGGCTGGACGCCATCATCGTCCTGGCGGCGATCGCCCTCGGGTTCGTCGTCCTCGGCTTCGTCGGCCAGGTCGTCTCGTACTTCAGCGACCTCATCTTCACGTTCTTCCTGGCCTGGCTACTCGCGTTCATCCTCAGCCCGCTCGTCTCGCGGCTGCGGAGCGCGATCCCAGTGCTGAGCCGGGCCGGCGCGGTCTTCGCCGTCTACTTCGTCCTCTTCGGGGCGCTGATCGTGGCGACGGTCGCGATCGCCTCGGCCCTGTTCGGCGGCGTGAGCGCGTTCGTGGCGAACGTGCCGAACCTGCGAGCCGACCTGCCAGCGATCCTCGCTCCATGGCAGCAGCGGCTCGACGGGATCGGCATCGCCCAGATCGACCTCGACGCCGCGGCGACCAACTTCCTCGACAACCTCAGCGGCTACGCCTCGCAGCTCGCCCAGCCGCTCCAGCAGCTCGCCGTCGCGAGCCTCGGCGCCATCGGCAACCTGCTGCTCGTCATCGTCCTGTCGCTGTACATGGTCGCCGACCGGGAGCGTCTGGTCGCGTTCCTGTTCTGGCTCGTGCCGGCGGGCTACAAGCAGGAGGCGCAACTCCTCGAGGAAGCGGTCGCCCGGTCGTTCGGCGGGTTCATCCGCGGTCAGGCGATCATCGGCGTGATCTTCGCCGTGGTGTCACTCCTGGCGAGCGCGATCTTCCAGCTCGACTATTCGGCCCTCACGACGGCCGCCGCGGGCGTGCTCATGGCGATCCCGTTCTTCGGCCCGTTCGTGGCCTGGATCCCGCCGATCCTGGTCGCCTTCGTGTCGAAGCCCGACGCGCTGCTCGGGACGGTGATCGTCGTGGCCGTCGGCTGGGCGCTCGTCATGAACGTCGTCCAGCCCCGGATCATGGCCAACGCCCTCCGGATCCACCCGATCGTCGTGCTCGGCTCCGTGCTGGTCGGACTGAAGATCGCGGGCGTCAGCGGCGCGATCTTCGGGATCCCGGTCGCAGCCGTGATCTCCGCCTTGTTCCTCCACCTCCTGGGCCGCCGTCACGAGCCGGCACCGGTGGCCGCCCGCGCGGCCGCGCGCGTCGAGGCCAGGGAGGGTCGTGCCGTCCGCGCGCCGCGCGAGCCGCGAGCGGGCATCGACCGCGACGTGGAGCCCGTCGAGCCGATCGTCTAGCGGGCCGCGGGCAGGCGCGCGACGCGCAAGCGCGAGGTGGGTCCGGCGCGCGCGGCGCGGTCGGCAGGCAGGCGCGGGCCACGGGCACGCGGGCCGCGGGCAGGCGCGGGCCTGCGATCTGATCGCAGCAAGGGCGGTCGAACGGCCGGCCGGCGGCGCGGGCCGCGGGCAGGCGCGGGGCCTGCGATCAGATCGCAGCAACGGCGGTCGAACGGCCGGCCGGCGGGCCTTCGGGTGCCCGTTCGCCACCCTCGGTCGCCCGAACGGCGATCGGATCACCGATCCGACCGCTGACGCGCCCTGGAAGAGGCTGCTCGACCCACTCGGCGGTCGTTGTTGCGATTGGATCGAAGGCTTGCGGCGGGGGCGGATCGAAGGCCGGTCGCGGTTCGATCGAACGCCCGCGGCGAGAGGCCCCAAAAAGCAACCGCGACCGCCTGTTCAGCCCCGGCGGAAGTCCTTCAGGATCTCGCCGGCGGCGTTCTGGCCAGGTCCGCCCGTGACGCCCCCGCCAGGGTGGGCGCCGGAGCCACAGAGGTACAGGCCGCTGAGCGGCAGCCGGTAGCGAGCGTGGCCGAGCAGCGGCCGCCAGAGGAAGAACTGATCGAGACCCGCCTCGCCGTGGAGCGGGTGGCCGGCGGTGAGCCCGAACTGCGACTCCAGGTCGACCGGCGTCAGGACCTGGCGATGGCTGACGAGCCCGCCGATGCCGGGGGCCACCGCCTCGAGCGTCGCGATGACCGCATCGCCGAAGCGCTCGCGCTCGGCATCCCAGGTCGAGTTGCGCAGCGCATACGGCGCGAACTGGGCGATGACGCTCATCACGTGCGTGCCCGCCGGGGCGCCCTCGACGAGCGACGGGTCGGCGAGCGATGGGATCGTCGCCTCGAGGATCGGCGATTCGCTCCAGCGGCCGTACTTCGAGGCGTCGAAGGCTCGTTCGATCACATCGATCGACGGCGCGAGCAGGATCCGTCCGCGGAGCTTCGACTCGTCGCCACCCGCCGCCGGGAACGACGGCAGCCCGCGCAGCGCGAGGTTGACCTTCGCCACCACGCCCGGCGTTCGGATGTTGCCGGCTCGCCAGCCGAGCGACGGACCGAGCGCCACGGGATCGACGAGATCGACCAGGGTCCGCTTCGGGTCGGCTCCCGATACGACCGCTCGGGCCTGGATCTCCTCCCCACCCGCCAGGACGATGCCGCGAGCACGACCCTCCTGCGAGTCGATCCGCGCGACGTCGGCGCCGAGGCGGATCTCCGCACCGAACCCGCGCGCCGCCGCGGCGAGCGCCTCCGACAGCGCCCCGGGACCGCCGCGGGCGTACACGGTCTCGCCGGGGGCGCCACCGTCGTTGCCGGCACCGTCGTGGAGCAGCATCGACGCGGTGCCGCCCGACCACGGGCCGACCGCCCCGTAGCGGACCCCGCGCCAGGCGAGGATGCCACGCAGCGGCGGTGATTCGAACGACTCGGCGACCAGGTCCGCGACGGCCATCGGGAGGACGCGCAGCAGCGTCCGCGATCCCTCGCGTCCGAGGCCGCGGAACGACCGGCCCAGCCGCAGCCCCATGAGCGCGTCGGCCAACCGAGGCGCATCGATGTCGGGCGGAGTCGATCGGCCCAGCTCGTCGAGGAACCGGCCCAGGTTCCGGACGGCCCGATCGAAGCGCGGGTACGCGACGGCATCGCCGGCGCCAACCCCCGGAGTCTTGGCGAGCTCGTTCGCGGTCCGGGTGACGTCGGACCACAGGGTGATGCCGAGGCCCTCCGGTCGCGGCGCGAACACCCGGACGTCGGGGGCGATGAGGGCGAGCCCATGGCGGGCGAGGCCGAGATCGCGCTGGACCGAGGGCCGGAGCCGGCCGACGGTGTGGGCGAGGGTCGGCACGCGGACGCCCGGCGCCAGCTCGGAGGTGTCCGCGGCGCCGCCGACGCGATCGCGCCGCTCGACGACGAGCGTCCGGAGGCCGCCCTTCGCGAGGTAGCCGGCCGTGACGAGCGCGTTGTGGCCGGCGCCGATGACGACGACGTCCCAGGGCCCCCGGCGCGCCGCTCCCGCTGTCGGACCGGCCATCAGGCGGCCTTCCGGCCGCGCGATCGGAGCAGCTCCATCGCCGCGATGCGGCCGTTCGCACCCATGATCCCGCCGCCGGGATGGGTCGACGAGCCGCACAGCCAGAGGTCGCGGATCGGCGTCCGGAAGCGGGCCCAGCCGGGCACGGGCCGGCTGAAGAACAGCTGCTCGAGGGAGAGCTCGCCCTGGAAGATGTTGCCCTCGGTCAGGCCCGTCGTCCGCTCGATGTCGAGGGGCGTCATGACCTGCCGGTGGAGGATCTTCGACGGAAGGTCCGGGGCGAACTCGGCGATCCGGCTCACGACCGCGTCGCCGAAGGCCTCGCGCTGCTGGTCCCAGCCGCCGAGCGACGGATCGAGGTGATACGGCGCGTACTGGACGAAGCAGCTCATGACGTGCTTGCCCGGCGGGGCCATCGACGGATCGACGAGGGTCGGGATGACGATGTCGACGTACGGCTTCGCGCTGAACCGGTCGTACTTCGCATCGTCGTAGGCCCGCTCCATGGCGTCGAGCGACGGCGAGATCGAGATCGCGCCGCGCAGGTGCTCGCCGGGGCCGGGCAGGGCGGTGAAGCTGGGCAGGGCGTCGAGCGCCATGTTCACCTTGCCCGACGAGCCGCGGAACTTGAACCGCCGGACCTCCTGCTCGAACTCGGCGTCGATCGCCCCGGGCTCCATCAGGTCGACGAACGTCCGCCGGACGTCGAGCGACGAGATGACGTCGGTCGCCTGGACCTCGTCGCCGTTCTCGAGCACGACGCCGACGGCCCGCCCGCCCCGGGTCCGGATCTTGGCGACGGGCGCTTCCGTGCGGATCTCCGCCCCATTGGCTCGGGCTGCGCTCGCGATCGCGTCCGAGATCCCGCCCGTCCCGCCCTTCGGGATGCCCCACGCCCGGAACGCGCCGTCGATCTCGCCCATGTAGTGGTGGAGGAGGACATACGCGGTGCCCGGCGATCGAACGCCCTGGTAGGTCCCGATGATCCCCGACGCCGACATCGTGGCCATGAGCGGGTCGGTCTCGAACCACTGGCCCAGGAAGTCGGCCGCCGACATCGTCATCAGCTGGACGAACACCGCCTGCTGCCGCTCGCTCAGGCGCTGGAACGAGCGGACGAGGCCGGCGAGCGGCATGAGCGGCCGCGGGTCGTTGGAGGCCGGGTCGGGCGGGACGATCGACAGGATCGGCTTGATGAACCGGGCCATGTCGACCATGAGCTGGCCGTACTCCTCGTAGGCCTCGGCGTCCAGCCTCGACCAGCGCCGGAGCTCGCGGATCGTCCGACCGTGGTCGTTGACCCGCCACAGGTAGTCGCCGGTGCCGATCCGGTGCCCGTCCGGCCCGATCGGCGCCGGTCGTCCCTCCCCGGGATGCAGCGGCGTGAACGTCCCGTCGAGCGGCAGGATGTCGAGGCCGTGGCGAGGCAGGTCGAGCTCGCGGATGATCTCGGGCCGGAGCAGCGAGACGACGTACGAGAAGACCGAGAAGCGGAAGCCCGGGAAGACCTCCTCGGTCACGGCCGCGCCGCCGAGGACGTGGCGACGCTCGAGGACGACGGTCTTCAGCCCGGCGCGGGCGAGGTACGCCGCGGCGATCAGGCCGTTGTGACCGCCGCCGATGACGACGGCGTCATAGCGCTGAGGCATGCGCCCTCCTCTCACCGCTCCCAGGGATGACCGGACTCTAGCCGATCTGGGGGGTCGAAACGGCGGATCGGCCGCGTACGATCGTCCGGTGAGCGACCTCGGGGTGGTCGATCAGATCCGTGTCCCGGCGCGCATCCTTGACGTCGGCCGGCGGTTCCGCGCGCTGCCCTGGGTGGCGCAGCTCTTCATCGCCCTCGCCCTCCTGGACGCGTTCCTGCAGGCGTTCGCGATCCTGCTGACCGGCGCCGGCTTCGGCGACGGCGTGGTCGCCGTCGTCGCGAACGTCGTCCTCGGCTTCGGCCCGCGCGGCGCCCAGATCCTGCTCCCCGCCGTTCTCGTGATCCGACGCCCGACGGCGGCGAGGGACACGCCCTGGATCCATCGGGGCGCGATCTTCCTGGCCCTCATGACGCTGCTGGGCGGATCGGTCAGGGACCTGCTCCTGGGTCTCGCGCCGGGGGCCGCGCCCGACTCCCCCTACGCAGTGGCGACCCTCGAGTCGCTGCTGTTCGCGGCGGCGTATGCCGTCATGGCCCTCGGAATCGCCGTCGTGAACCCGAGGACCGTGCGGCCCGTCGTCGCCGGCCTGGCCAACCTCGCCGCGCTCGGGATCATCGCCGGCGGCATCGCCGACGAGGTCGCGATCCTGGCCCGGGACCAGCGATTCGCCCTGGACGCCGGCTTCGAGCCGTTCTCGCTGTCACTGCTCGACGGCGTCCAGTGGCTGGCCATCGCGTACCTGCTGCGGAGCGTGATCCAGGGCCTCGACGATCCGGGCCGAGCGGAGGTCGCGACGCGCGTCGGGGCGGTCGCGGCGCTCCTGTGGATGGTCGGCGCCTTCAGCACCCTGGTGATCGGGGCGATCGGCGTCCTCACCGGGGCGACCTTCCCCGGGTCCGACCTGGCGGCGGGGTTCGCGTTGCTCGACGAGATCGCGCCGCTGGTCCTCGTTGTCGCGTTTGCCCTTGGCCTCGCCGACCCGACTCGGCCGCTGGCCAGGGAGTGGGCGGCCACGTCCGATGGGGCCTGAGCGCCCACCTCCTCGCGCCGGCAGTGCGTTGCTACCCTGCCGCCGATGAGCATCGGCAGCCCGTTCCATCCCCGGACCGCGCCGCTCAACCGCAAGCTCCAGTGGCGGGAGTGGTCGGGCTATTGGGCGTCGTCCGTGTACGCCGACGCCCACGACATCGAGTACAACGCGATCCGCGAGGCGGCCGCGCTGATCGACGTCAGCCCGCTCTACAAGTACCGCGTCTCGGGGACGGACGCGGAGCGGCTCGTCGACCGGGTGATCACCCGCGACGCGACCAAGATGAAGGTCGGGCAGGTCTACTACACGCCGTGGTGCGACGAGCATGGCAAGGTCATCGACGACGGCACGGTCCATCGCCTCGCCGCTGACGAGTTCCGCTGGACCGCGGCCGATCCGCAGCAGCGCTGGCTGACCCTCAACGCGCGAGGGCTGGACGTCTCGATCGAGGACGTCTCGGAGGCCACAGCGGCGCTCGCGCTCCAGGGCCCGAGCTCGCGGGCGGTCCTCGAGTCCGCGACGGGCGAATCGTTCGCCGACCTCCACTATTTCCGGCGACGGAGCTCGAAGCTCGGCACGCTCGACATCGACGTCTCCCGGACCGGCTACACCGGCGACCTCGGGTACGAGCTCTGGATCCCGGCCGCGAAGGCGACCGAGGCATGGGACGCCGTGATGGTCGCGGGTCAGCCGTTCGGGATCCGGCCGGCCGGGATGCTGGCCCTCGACGTGGTCCGGCTCGAGGCCGGCCTGGTCCTGCTGGAGGTCGACTACACCTCTGCCCGCCACGCCCTAAACCCCGAGCAGAACTACTCCCCGTACGAGCTGGCGATGGACCGGCTCGTCGACCTCGGCAAGGAGCCGTTCGTCGGGCAGCTGGCGCTCAAGCGCGAGCAGGTGAAGGGCGGCCCCGCCCGACGGCTCGCGGGCGTGACCCTCGCCTGGGATCCCATCGAGCAGCTGTACAGCGCCCAGGACCTGCCGCCCGCGATCTCGGCGACGATCGACCGCTCGCCGGTCCCGATGTTCGCGCCGGGCGGCGGCACCCAGATCGGCCGGCTCACGAGCCACGGCTGGAGCCCGATCCTCAAGCGGGCGATCGGCCTCGCCTCGGTCCCAGCCGGCTCGGCCAAGGTCGGCACCCGCCTCCAGGCCGAGTGGACGGTCCAGGGTCGTCGCGGCCGGGTCGACGCGACGGTCGTGCCGCTCCCCTTCCTCGACCTCGAGCGCAAGCGGGCGTGACCTCGGCCCTGGCGCATCGCGCGCCCGACTCGCGACTCGTGGTGGCCGCCGTCCTCGCGGCGGTGGCCGGGATCGGGATCGGGCTCATGGACGCGGCCCCGCGCTTCGACGACACGGGCATGACCGTCGGCGCGCTCGTCCTCGCCAGCGGCGTCGCCGCCGCCCTCGCCGGCCGCCGCCCGTGGCTCATCGCCGGGCTCGTCGGGGCCTGGGTCCCGATCCTCGAGGTCGCCCAGGGCGGCGGGTCGGCGCCGCTGGCCGCACTGCTGTTCTCGAGTGTCGGCGCCGGCGTCGGCTACGTCCTCGGGCGAACGCGCGAACCGGGTCGCTGAGGAGGGCGAGCGATGGCCGACGTCGTGATGCTGTTCTTCATCCTCGGCTTCATCCGCGTCGGCTGGTCGAGCGGGCTGATCCGCCGCGTCCTCGGCCTCCTCTACCTGGCGGTGTCGTTCGTCGTCGGCGCGTACCTCCGATACCCGGCCGGCGCGATCGTCAACCAGTTCCTGCCCCACGTGCCCCAGGTCTACGCGAACATGATCGGCTACACGCTCGCGTCGACAGCGATCCTCCTCATCCTGAACCTCCTGTCGCGGCCGCTGATGAGCCGCGTGCCGAAGGTCGGGATCGCGCGCCGGACCGACCAGCTGCTCGGGCTCCTCTTCGGCGGGCTCGAGGCGGTCCTGATCCTGTCCGTGGCGATCGTCATCGTGCACACGTACGCGGCGGACGTGAGTTCACTCGGCTCGGGCTTCGTCGAGACGGGGATCATCAAGGACGTCCGGACCGCGGTCGATGGCTCGACGATCGGCCAGATCCTCGAGAAGACGACGGTCCCGATCGTGCTCCTCATCCTCGGGCCGCTGCTGCCGAAGGACATCACGACGATCGTGCCGTCGAACATCCCGGGTGGCGTCCCGTTCTTCCCGAAGGTGCCGGTGCCCTAGGTTCCGGCGAGGCGCTCCACGAGCGGGTCGAGGTCACCCGGCACGCCGACCATGAACGAGCTGATGCCGAGCCGCTGGCGCAGGCCGACGAGCTTGTCGGCCAACCCCGAGATCGAGCCGATGAAGACGTGGGGCGACTCGAGGAGCTCGTCCTCGCCGATCTCGGCGCCGGTCCGCTCACGGATGGCGTCGACGACCCTGCGGACCTCGGCCCGGGCGTGGTCGGTCACGACGATCGGGGCCTGCGACGGATAGACGTTGAAGACGAGGTCGTCGAACCGGTCACCGGCGGCCTCGCGGACCCAGGCGATCTTGTCCTCGGTCGCGGCGACCGTGATCGAATGGGCGTCGCCCTTCCGATCCGGCCGGATGCGCGGTGCCAGCCCGACGACCTGGGCCTCTCGAGCGGCGAGCTCCAGGGTCCTGCGGCCGCCGCCGCCGATCAGGAACGGTGGGTGGGGTCGCTGGACTGGCTTCGGCTGCCCGTCCAGGCCCGTGATCCGGTAGTGCTCGCCGGTGAACGAGAAGCCGCCCTCGGGCGTGTCGGCGAAGGCGCCCTTCAGGACCTGGATCGCCTCGACGAGCCGCGCCTGGCGGACGGGCGTCGGGTCGAACGGCAGGCCGATCGCCTCGTACTCCGGCACGTTCCAGCCCGCGCCGATGGCGACGTCGAGACGCCCGCCCGACAGGACGTCGAGGGTCGCGAGCTCCTGGGCCAGCACCGCCGGGTGGCGCAGGTCGTTGTTGAACACGAACGCCCCGATCCGGACCTTCTCGGTCGCCGCGGCGATCCAGGCCAGGCCGGCGATCGGGCCCATCTGTGGGATCAGGTGGTCCGGGATCACGAGGCCGTGGTAGCCGGTCTGCTCGGCCCGTCTCGCCCGCTCGGCGACCTCCGGGCCCGAGAACACGTCGCGCGCGTCCGCCAGGAACTGGAACGGCTTCGGCGATCGGGCCATGGCCGCAGCCTATCGGCGACCCCGATACTGTGCCGCGATGCGAACCCGGGGAGGCGCTCGCCGCTCGCTGGCGATCGCGCTCGCGGTCCTGGGCGTGCTCGCCTCGGTCGCCATTGCCATCGCCGTGACAACCGATGAGCTGGCCACCGTTGCGATGACCACGTACCAGATGGGCTGCGCGAAGTCCGGCACCGACGACACATGCACCGGCGGAAACGCAAACGGCAGCGCTCGATGGCGAATGGTCATCACCCCGGCGAGCGGCCAGGTCACCGATCTCCTGATCCAGAGCATTCTCGGCAAGCCGCCCAACGACTCCGAGTCCGAGGGGTGGATGGTCGACATGCTTTCGCGGTTGTGCGGCTCGAAGAGCAAGGTCACAACCTTCGTCGACACGTTCGGGACGTACACGACGAACGGTCAGACGACCGGGAACACGCAGATCGGCACCTGCACGCTCGACGGCACGCTGGCCGTCGCTGCGACCTTCGCCCAGGCGACCTACTCGATCACGGCAACCTACGTCACTCGCACGCCACCTCCGACGAAGAGGCCGACGCCGAAGCCGACCGCGAAATCGACGCCGACGCCGAGCCCGAACCCCTCACCGTCGCCGTCCCCGAGCCCGTCCCCCTCACCGAGCCCCTCACCGTCGCCGTCCCCGAGCCCGTCCCCCTCGCCGGCCGCGACGCCGTCACCAACGGGAGCGGTCGCAGCGATCGCGCTGCCACCGTCGCCCACGCCGACCCCGCCTTTCGGTGGCGGCGCCTGCAAGGTCGGCTGCGGGACCTCGGCGTTCACCGACTCGATCGCCGACCTCGGCGACATCCAGACCGATGCCTCGACGGTCGGTGGCAGCGCGCTGCTCGCCCTCTTCCTCCTGATCATCGGGTTCGCAGCGGAGCTCTTCAACAACACGGTCGAGAACAACTACGACGAGATCTCGGGCTGGTTCAGGCGCGGCGGGCTGGGTCGCCTCAACCGCTGGATGCAGCGCCACCTCCGGATCGGCGTCGTGACGTTCCTCCTGCTCACGGCCCTGGTCAGCTCGTTCGTCGATCCGAGGTTCGGTCCGGACGCCCGGTCGTTCTTCGAGTACCTCGGGTTCCTCGCCGGGGTGATCGTCGTCCTGGCGAGCTTCAAGCTGCCGCCGATGCTGGCCCATCGCCGGAAGACCGGGGAGCTCGGCAGGCTGCGGCCGTTGCCGTGGGCGCTCGTGATCTCGGCGGCGTTCGTCGTGATCTCGCGACTCGGGAACCTCCAGCCGGGCTATCTCTACGGGATCATCCTCGGCGCGATCTTCAGCCGCGAGGTCGGCAAGGACGAGGAGGGTCGGGAGCAGATCTACGGCTCGATCTGGACGCTCTTCGTGGCGATCCTGTCGTGGATCCTGCTGTCCTGGGTCCGGGGCCAAGGCCTGCGGCCCGGCGACCCGCTGGCGACGTTCCTCGAGACGATGTTCGCCTGTGTCATGGTCACGGGCCTCGAAGCGACGGCGTTCGGCCTGATGCCCCTGCGGTTCATGCCCGGCTACCTGATCTACCGCTGGCGGCGGGGCCTCTGGGCGCTGCTCTTCGTCCTGAGCGTCTTCGCGTTCATCCACATCGTCATCGGGCCGTCGTCGGGGTACGTCTCCGCGCTCGACCCGGCGGCGTTCATCGCGGCCGGCAGCGTGTTCGCGATCTTCGGGGCGTTCTCGCTGCTCACCTGGGGCTACTTCCGGTTCCGGCCGGCCGAGGCGCGGGACCTGGAGCGTTAGCCGAGCGAGCGCTCGAGCACGCGCAACGCGTCGGGGAGGTCGGTCCGGCCGAGGCCGAGGCGGACGTGCGAGTCGCCGAATCCGAACGTCGATGACGGCAGGAGCATGACCCCGGAGCGCTCGACCAGTTGCGCCGCGAACGCGTCGGCTGACGAGCCGGCGGGCCCGTCCGGGACCAGCTTCGGGAATCCGGTGGAACCACCGCGGGGGAGGACCCAGGTGAAGGCGTCGGCACGGCGGGCGAGGAAATCGTCGGCGACAGCGAGGTTCGAGGTCACGATCTCGCGACTTCGACCGAGAATCCGGTCCCGGGCGCGCAGCGCGATGAGGGCGAGCACCTCCGACGGCGCCGATGCGCAGATCGTCGTGTAGTCCTTGAACCGGGCGGCCCGAGCGAGGGCGGCCCGATCGCGAGTCGCCAGCCAGCCGATCCGCAGCCCGGCGAGGGCGAATGACTTCGACATCACCCCGATCGAGACGGCCCGCTCATCGAGGTCCGCGCCGGCCGGCAGGGTCTCCGCGCCATCGTGCTCGAGGAATCGGTACACCTCGTCGGCCACGAGCCGGATTCCGCCGTCGGCGCAGGCGGCGCCGAGGCGCCGCCACTCGGCCACGGTCGGCAGCATTCCGGTGGGGTTGTGCGGCGCGTTCACGACGACCATCCGGGTCGTCGGCCGGAACGAGCGGATCAGCCGGTCGACGTCGAGTGACCAGCCGTCCTCCTCGCGCAGGACGTGCAGCGACACCTGCGCCCCGACCGACCGCGCGACCTCGTACAGCGACTGGTAGCCAGGCCAGACCACGATGGCATGGTCCCCATCTGTGAGCGAGGTCGACATCAGGCAGAAGATCGCCTCGCCCGCGCCGACGAAAACGAGCACGCCATCGGAGTCGACGGACTCGTAGAGCAACGCGATCTCGCGCCGAAGGTGCGGATGCCCGAGCGACTCCGTGTAGCCGAGCTTCAGGCCGGCCCACATCGCCCGTGTCTCGTCGTCGGCCAGGTCGAGGAGGTCCGCCATCGGCCAGCCCTCGACGTCGCTCGCACAGGCGACGTGCCGGACGGCGAACTCCAAGGGGCGAAGTAGCGCTCCAGGGCGAAGTCGGCGATCCGCATTTCCGGAATGATGGAGTGCCGTCGGCGGCGGTGACGTTCCGGGGCGAGCTCAGCCCTGAACGATCTTGTATACGGCTCCGTTCAGGTCGCAGACGTACAGCTCTCCGGCCTCGTCCTGACCGAACGAGGACAGCGCCGCGGTGCTGTCGAGGAGTCGAACGAACACGCCCGGCGAGCCCGAGGCGGCGTTCATGACGAAGATCTCGCCGGTGCAGTAGTCCCCGAAGAGGTACCCGCCGACCAACGCTGGGATCGCGGTGCCCCGATACACGTACCCGCCGGTGACAGCACACCTGCCCACGTCGTGCGAATACTCGACGATGGGCATCGTCTTGCCGGCGGTGTTGCAGCCCGTCAGCGGGTCGTAACAGTAGGTTCCCTCGAGCACATGCCAGCCCCAGTTGATGCCGCGACCAGGACCCGAGGCCGTCCGAACGGCTCGGTCGATCTCTTCCCAGCTGCTCTGACCAACATCACCGATCCACAGATTGCCAGTCGCCTTGTCGAAGCTGAAGCGCCAGGGATTCCGCAGCCCGTACTGCCAGATCTGGTCGAGACCGTACCGGCCGACGAAGGGATTCGTCGACGGGACGAGATAGGCCTGGGTCGACGTCGAGCCGTTGACGTTGATCCTGAGCATCTTCCCGAGCAGCGTGTTCAGGCTCTGCGCACGGTTGCCGGGGTCGCCGGCGCTGCCTCCGTCGCCCATCCCGATGTAGAGGTCGCCATCGGGTCCGAACGCCAGCATCCCACCGTTGTGGTTCGCATAGGGCTGGCTGATCGTGAGGATCGTTCGGGCAGTGCGCGAATCGACGACATTCGGGTTGGTCGTCGAGGCCCGATATTCGCGAATGACCGTGTTGCCGGAGAGGTTTGTGTAGTTGACATATAGCTTATGGCTGTATCGGTAGTCCGGGCTGAAGGCGAGCCCGAGGAGGCCTTGCTCGGTCCCCTGGCTCACGAGCCCTGCGATCGATAGGAACGGTGTCGGATAGACCTTTCCCCCGTAGTAGATGAGGATCTTTCCGGTCTTCTCGACAATGAACAAGCGGCCCGATCCGTCATGCACCCCGGTGACGAACAGCGGCTGGGTCAGGCCGGACACGATCACACGCAGCGCGATATGGGCACTCGTCGGCCCGTTCGAGGCGAGGTCTGCCGCGGCCGCGCCTGACCCGGTGGCTGGTATCGCACCGAATGTCGGGGCGAGCAGGAGAGCCAGCGCGGCGAGCATCGCCGCGAGGCGACGGTTGCGTGGCCGCGCCCCGATGCGCGAAGGGGCTCGCCTGCCAGATCTCACACCACGGATGATTGGATCCGGGTGATGTCGGTGTCTATGGGACCCTCGTTCGAAGCGACGGACGACCTACCCTCGGGCAGTCGCACGAGAGCGGGATCGACCTCGAAGACCTCGCGGATGCGGTCCGGGGCAAGAACGTCGCCCGGCGGGCCATCGCCGACGATCCGACCGCCGGCGATGACGATGAGCCGCGGGAAGAAGTGGGCCGCGAGGCCGAGGTCGTGCAGGACCGCCAGGATCGTCGTCCCGTTCCGCTCGTTCAGATCGACGAGGAGCTCCATCACCTCGACCTGGTGCTTGAGGTCGAGGTGGACGGTCGGCTCGTCGAGCACGAGGACCGGGGCATCCTGGGCGACGGCCATCGCCAGCAGCACGAGCTGCCGCTCGCCGAGCGACAGCTCCCTGGCATCGCGACCCATCAGGTGGCCCACGCCGACCTGCTCGATCGCGGCGGCGATGGCGGCGCGATCGGCCGGCCGGAGCCCGCGGATCGGGTGCTCATGCGGCAGCCGCCCGAGCGCGACGACCTCCTCGACCGTCGTCGAGAACGGCAGGGCGGCGACCTGGGGCACGACCGCCAGGCGGCGGGCGACGGCGAGGCGATCGAGCCGGCTCACGGGTGTCCCGTCCAGGAGCACCGATCCGACGGCCGGCTCGACGAGGCCGGCCACCGCCCGAAGCAGCGTGGACTTGCCGGCGCCGTTCGGCCCGACGAGCGCAACCCGCTCCCCCGCCCCGACATGCAGGTCGATGTCGCGGAGGGCGATCCGCCCGCGGTAGGCGACGGAGAGTCCCGTGACGTCGATCACAGCTCGTAGCCGGTCCGGGCCCGGCGCAGCAGGAACAGGAAGAACGGTGCCCCGACGACCGCGGTCACGACCCCGACCGGGATCTCCCCGAGGACGCGGGCGACGAGGTCGGCCCCGACCATGAGACTGGCTCCGAGGAGCGCCGCCAGCGGCACGACGTAGCGGGCGTTGGGTCCGACGAGCAGCCGGACGACGTGGGGCGCCACGAGGCCGACGAAGCCGATGAGCCCGGACACGGCGACCGACGCCGCCGTCGCGAGGGAGGCGAGTCCGAGCAGGACGGCCCGCTCCCGGCGAACGTCCACACCGAGATGGGCCGCGGCCTCCTCGCCAAGGAGCAGCCCGTTCAGCGAGCGAGCCCGGAGCCCGATGAGCAGCGACGCTCCCAGCACGAGCGGCAGGGCCAAGACGAGCCGATCCCAGGTTGCGGACTCGAAGCCGCCGAGGAGGAACGCGAAGATCTGGCGCAGCCCGGCGCCGGACAAGTACATCGCCATCGCGAGGCCCGCCGCGAGCAGCGACCCGACGGCGTAGCCCGTCAGAAGGAGGCTCGTCATCTGGCCGCTCGCTCCCAGGCGCGACAGCCGGTACACAACGAACACCGCGGCGAGCGCGCCGGCGAAGGCGAGCGCGTGGAGCAGCCCGAACTCGAGGATCGAGGCCTGCACGGGGATCAGCACGGCCACGGCGGCCCCGAGCGCGGCCCCGGACGCGGTCCCGAGTACGTACGGGTCCGCGAGCGGGTTCCGGAGGAGGCCCTGGAATGCCGTGCCGGACACGGCCAGGCCCACCCCGACGACCATCGCCGTGAGGACCCGCGGCAGGCGGAGGTCCATGACGATGGTCTCCTCGGCCGGGGTCCAGGTGACGGGCAGGCTCAGGCCGAGGATCCGATGGGCGAGGATCGCGACGGTGTCGCCGAGCGGGACGGCGACGGTCCCGATCGCCACGCCGAGGACGAGGACGAGGACCAGCAGGGCGCTCCCCGCGACGGCGAGGACGAGCGGCCGCCGGACGATCCCGAGGCGCCCGTAGGCGCGGGCTCGGGGCAGCGCGGCGGCCGCGGGACCGGTCACGGGATCAGGGCGTCGGAGCGGCCGCACCGCCGAGGCTGAGCGGCGGCAGGCTTGGCACGACGATCTCCGGGTGGATCGCCGTCAGCAGGCTGAGCAGGCCAGCGAGCAGCCGCGGCCCTGGCCGGGTGATGACGGTGTCATCGACGGGGAAGATGGCCCCGTCCTGGACCGCCGCGATCGTGCCCCAGCCGGCCCGCTTCTTCACCTGGTCGGCGGTCACGCCGTACGCGGCATCGCCGAGCAGGATGATGTCGGGGTTGGCGGCGACGAGCTTCTCGAGCGGCTCCTCGTAGTTCGTCGTGCTCCCGGTCGTGATCGGCGTGCCGCCGGCGAGCGTGATCATCTCGGCGTACAGGCTCCCGTCGGCGATGCCGTACAGCGCCGGGTCGTTGCCGGTCTCGTAGAAGACCTTCGGGTGGGCGACGCCCGCCGTGAGCGACTGGACGGTGGCGAACGCGGTCGACATCGCGTCGGCCAGCGCGCTCGCGTTCGCCGACTCCCCGGTGGCCTGGCCGACGAACCGGATGTCCTTGAGCACGCCCGACGTCGTCGTCGGCCCGACGACCACGACCGGGATGTTCGCCTTGCGCAGCTGGTCGTCGGCGTCGCCCTGGCCGAAGGCCGCTCCGCCGGAGATGACGAGGTCCGCACCAAGCGACACGATCTTCTCGACGTCGACGCCCTTGTACGTCGCGACGACCGGGATCGACGCCGCCGCGGGCGGGTAGCTCGCGATGTCCTCGACCTTGCCGACGACGCTCGGCCCGGCGCCAATCGCGTACAGGATCTCGGTGGCGGCGGGTGTCAGCGAGACGATCTTCTTCGGCTGGGCGCTGATCGTGACGGCCGTGCCCTCGTCATCGGTGATGGCGGCGGGGAACGCCGGGGCCGTCGGGCTGGGGCTGGGTGCCTCGGTCACGGCCGCCGTCGAGACCGGAGTCGCCGGCGCGGCGGTGGGGCTCGGGGAGGCCCCGGCGCCCGTGCAGCCGGCGGCGAACAGGAGCGCGAGGAGCATCGCGGGCACGGCCGTACCCGGACGGCGAACGACGATGGGTCGCATGTGGTGCCTCACCCTTTCTCTCGAAGGTCGAGCATCCACTGCGGGGTCGGCGACCGGACTTCCAGCGCACCCGGGCGCTGGTCACCGTAGCGGGACTGTGCCGGAGTCTCACCGGCTTCGCGACATCGCAGCGTGATCGTCGGCGACGATCGGCCGGAGCGTAGCACCGGCTGCCCTGGCGAGCGCTCCCGGTGAGCCTGGGATAAGCGGCGGGTGATAGACGGTTGATCGGCCGGCGATCGGCGGGGCCAAGATGGCCGGGCATCGCCCCCATCGTCCTCCCGCCGGCAGCCCGCCGCGGAGGTCTCGATGCTCAAGCGACGCTGGCCGGTCCTGCTCGGGCCGCCGATCCTGGCCCTCGCCATGGGCCTGCTGGTGCTCGGCGCCCAGACAGCGGCCCGGGCCATGGGCCTCGTCTACGGATCCGCCCTGGCGCTTGATGCGCGGAGCACCCACCTCGCGGTCCAGTCGTGCACCGACCTGGCCTGCGTGACCCGGGTCTTCGATCTCACGCACGCCGGGTCGGAGCCGCGCATCCTGCGGGCCCCGGAGCAGGGCCGGCTGCTCGGCTTCGCCGGTTCCGAGCTCGTGACCTGGCAGGCCTGCGTCGGCTACCCCTGCCCGATCCTCGCCTGGAACGTCGGCACGGACCGCGCGCGGCGGCTGACCGAGAACGCCACCGCGGCCGCACTGACCGGCAATGGGCGGCGCGTCGTCGCGTCCGTCGGCGACGCATCGGGAGCCGCGATGGTCGAGATCGACATCGCGACCGGGCGCCTGGTCCGTCTGCGCGGCCTCGCGGCGGGCGCTCGACCGCTCGCGAACAGCCCGACCGCGGTGCTCGGCCTCGAGGTCGCCGCCGACCAGGTCGCCATCGCCGTCCCCGGCAGCGATCCCTTCCCGCTCGAGCCCGACACCGCCGCAGAGGAGGTCCTCCCATGACCCGGCTCACCCGCTCGACGGCCATCGCCCTCGCGGCCCTCGCGCTCGTCGCCCCGGCGGCCCTCGCCCACGGCCCGGATCCATTGCTGCCCGGCAGCGGCACCCTCTGGTCGAAGGACCAGGTCGTCCCATTCCAGTGGGGCACCGGCGGCACGCCACCGAGCTGGGCCGCGGCGGCGTTGGATGCGGGTGCCGCCGATGTCGCCGAGAGCAGCGGCTCCCGGGCGGCCGCCTTCGTCCGGACCTCGAGCGCGCCGGCGTCGATGAGCTATGGGCCGACGGCCTGCGACTCGTTCGGCATCGCGTGCATGGACCGGACCGGCATGTCGAACGGCACGTTCCGGGTCTGGTTCCGGCCCCAGGGCTATGCCTTCGACTGGGGCACGCTCAAGTGGTGCCAGGCCTACGACACCGCGCCGAGCGGCTGCTACGACATCGAGACCACGACGCTGGACGAGCTCGGTCACGTCGAGGTCCTCGGCCACCACGTCAACCTCGCCGACGAGAGCGACTTCACCGATGCCGTCGTCCAGTACGCCGGTCACGTGAAGCCCAAGGCGGGCTGGAACCAGCACGCCTTCGGCCGCTGCGATGTCGCGACGCTCCAGCTCCAGTACGAGCGCCGCGACCCAGCGAACCTCGTGTCGACGTGCCTCTCGCTGGCGACGTCGATGACGTTCTCGGGCAGCACCGACTCCGTGGTCTACGGCACCACCGTCCGGTTCGCCGCCACGCTGAAGATCGCCTCGACGAGCGCCGGGGCGATGACAGGCGATCCCCTCAGCGACCGGACGGTCGTCCTCCAGCGACGGGCGATCGGCTCGTCGACCTGGACGACGGTCGGGACGATGAGCCCGAGCTCGACCACCGAGGGCGCCTATTCGATGACCGTCGGCCCGACGGCGACGTACGACTGGCGGGCGACGTTCGCGACGCCATCGAATGACGGCGTGCTCGGCTCGACGACGAGCACGTTCCGCGTGACCGTCACGACCTGCACGGGCGGCGGCTGCCCGCTGTCCGTGGTGCGCGGAGGCGATTAGGGAGCGGTCCGACCCGCTCCCGGCTCAGGCGGTCGCGGTGACCGGCTGGAAGATCGAGACCTGGGCGTCGTCGGGCAGCATGACGCCCAGGACCTTCTGGAGGGTCAGGAGGTGGACGCAGCTCCCCCAGGATTCGAAGTAATGGCAGGTGCAGTGCCACTGGCCGGCGTCGAGACTGACGTGGTGGGTGTCGTTGTCGCCGCGAAACGTCAACGCGATCCGATCGATCGAGATCCGATCGAGCTCGCGGGCGTAGCGGTTCGCCTTCTCGACCTTGCCGATCAGGGAGCTGTGCATCTGGCCAGACCCTCCGGCCCCTCGCAGGGGCATCGGCGCCGCCGTCCGATCCTGCACCCGACCGGGCGAGGCGGTCGCGGAGCAAGGGTACTCCGCGGCGCCGCTCGTAGACGTCCTCAGGCATGACACTCGGTCCCGGGCGGCTCGGAGACCCAGGGAGCGCTCGTGCCCTCGCGGCCGAAGTCGTCCTCGAGGCGGATGACGTCGTCGAGCTCCGGGGTCGAGACCTCGATCAGCGTGCAGCGCTCGATCGCCGCGTAGCGATGCCTTCGGCCGACCCGGACCCGGGTGCCATCGCCCGGTCCGAGCTCGCGATCCGAGACCGTGCCGGCGGCGTCCTCGAGCGTCAGGCGGAGCCGTCCCTCAAGGACGTGGATCCACTCGTCCTTCGCCGCGTGGTACTGGAACGACAGGCGCTTGCCCGTCTCGATGACGAGGAGCTTCCCGACGTACCGGTCCGAATGCGCCCAGATGAGCTCATGGCCCCAGGGCTTCTCGACGCGCCGCGGCAGCGCGTCCTCGGGCGGCGGCGGGACCGGATCGGTGGAGCTCATCGCGGGCCAGCGGCGACTCAGCCGCGGACGAGCTGCTCGCCGACGCGCAGGAGCTCGTCGCGCAGCTCGGCCGAGGTGGCCTCCGTGTAGACCCGGACGAGCGGCTCCGTGCCCGACGTCCGGATGAGCAGCCACGAGCCATCGCCGATGAAGAACTTGTAGCCGTCGTTCGTCGTCAGCGCCTGCGTCCGGACGATCGGCTGGCCCGCAATCGACGTCGGTGGCTCGCCGGCGAGACCCTCGATCAGCCGCTGCTTCGTCGCGGGGTAGATGGCCCGATCGACGTGGAGGTCGACGCGGAGGTAGAACGACGGTCCGGCGAGCTCGTGGAGGTTCGCGACGATCCGCGAGACGGGCCACACACCGCGGGCCTTCTCGCGCAGGAACAGGTCGAGCAAGAGCAGGTCGGCGTAGATGCCGTCGCGCTCGGGCAGGTGCATCCCGAAGCCGTACCCGCCCGACTCCTCGGCGCCCATCATAGCCCCGGTCTCGATCATCAACGGGCCGATGAACTTGTAGCCGACCGGGCTCTCGTGGGCGGTGATCCCGTAGTGCTCGCCGAGGCGGGCGGCCATCGAGGTGTTGTTCACCGAGATCACGACGGGCTCGCGGAGCTGGCGGTGCTCGGCCAGGTAGTACATGAGCAGGCCGGTGACCTCGAGCTGGTGGATGAACGTGCCCCGCTCGTCGGCCGCGCCGGCGCGGTCCGCGTCGCCGTCCAGCAACAGGCCCATGTCGTGGCCGCCCTCGGTGATCGCCCGCAGGGCCTCGTCGATGTTCGGTCGGATGGGCTCCGGATTGATCCCGCCGAAGTACGGGTTCCGCTCGCGGTGGATCTCGGTGAGGCGGACCCGCCCGCCCGCCAGGAGGCTGGGCAGCCAGCCGGCGCCGGCGCCATACATCGGGTCGACGAGGATGGAGACGTCGGCGGCCTTCAGCGCGTCGAGGTCGACGGTCCGCCGGGCATAGCGCTCGTAGCCCTCGTACGGGTCGTAGCGCTCGACGAGCCCGGCGGCCTCGGCATCGTCGAACGGGCGGCGCTCGATGGGCTCGCCCGCGGCGATGGCCGCCTCGATGACCTTCAGCATCTCCGGACCGCCGGCCGATCCCTGCGGCGATTTGACCTTGAAGCCGTTGTCGGTCCAGGGGTTGTGGCTGGCGGTGATGACGATCCCCGCCGACGAGCTGCGCTCGACGACCTCGTATGAGCTCATCTGCGTGGGCACGGCGTGGGCCGCGTACGCGACCGGGATGTCATGGGCGAGCAGAACTTCGGCCGCGGCGATCGCGAAGTGCTCCGAGGCGAACCGCCGGTCGTAGGCGATCACGACACCCTTCGCCTGCTCGCCCCGGCTGGCCACGTAGCGGGCGACCCCGTCGGCACAGCGGCGGACGTTCTCGAACGTGAACTCGTCGGCGATCCGGGCCCGCCAGCCGTCGGTGCCGAAGACGATCGCGGTCGCCGTCACTGCTCCTCCCACGCGGACACCCGATCGATGAGGGCTTCGACCGCGGCGCGGCCGGCGGCGGCGCCGGTCAGCAGCGCGATCGGGTTCGGCCCGAGGATAGCCCGCGGGCCTGCCTGCAGAGCCAGCCGGCCGTCGATCCGCTCCACGACCAGGTCGTCCGGTCCCGCGTCCGCCGGCGTGCCCGGGGGCACGACACGGCCCGAGCCGGTACCGCCGATCGCGGCGATCAGCGCGGACCACGATCCCAGGTCGTCCCAGCCGACGTCCATCGCCCCCATGACGACGGTCCGGTCGCGGGCGGCACCCTCCATCACGGCAGCGTCGATGGACAGGGGCCGCAGCTGGTCGTAGGCCGAGGCAAGGCCGGAGCCGCTGTGGATCACGGGTTCGAGCAGGGTGAGCAGGCCGGTGTACCGGGCGAGGGCGGCGCGGATGGCCCGCCGGCGCCACAGGAAGATGCCGGCATTCCAGGCGGTGCCGGGGTTGTTCAGGAGCTGGACCGCCCGGTCGACGGTCGGCTTCTCCTCGAACGCCGCCAGCTGGTAGGCATCGAGGTGGAGGCGTTGGCGACGGGCCGGGTCCGGCACGAGGTAGCCGTACTCCGTGGCCGGCCGGTCCGTCTGGATGCCGAGCGTGACGAGCGGCGAATCGAGGCCGAACGCGCTGACGCCGCGAGCCAGCTCGAGCTCGGCATCGCGGATCACGCCGCGGTAGGCGTCCTCCTTCGTGATCCGCTGGTCGGCCGGCAGGACGAGCATGACCTCGTCCTCGGGCCGGTCGATTGCGATCGTCGCGAGGGCCACGGCCGCCGCCGTGTTGCGACCCGCCGGCTCGGCGAGGACCCGGATCCGTGGCGCCTGGGCCTGGACGAGCCGGGCGTAACGACGATCGGTCACGACCGTGACGTCATCGCTCGTCAGCTCGAGCTCGGGATGGCCGACGATCCGTTCGACGGTCAGCTGCAGCAGCGATCGATCCCCGAGGAGCGGGAGGAACGGCTTCGGGGTCTCCGGACGGCTGAGCGGCCAGAGCCGCGTCCCGCCACCTCCGGCAAGGATGACCGCGTACATCGCGCGCATCGTATCGGCGCGGGCGTGCCAGCTGCCTTGCGCGACCGCCCCGACGAGCGACGGCGGCTCAATACGACGGTGGCGTCAGAATGAAGAGGACCCGGGTGGTCGTGCGGCCGGTGTTCTTGTTCCGATGCGGGATCCGGCTCGAGTGGGTGATCGAATCGCCGGCCTCGAGGTGGAACGGCATGTCGTCGATCCAGAGGTCGAGGGAACCCTCGAGGACCACGACGCACTCCTCGTCCGACTCGTGGGTGTACGGCTCGTCGCCGGTGCCGCCACCGGGCTCGATGACCGACTCGATCACCTGCAGCCGTCCGCTCCGGGATGGCGTGATGAACTCGTCGCGGGCCCGGAGCCCGGGGTATTCGATGACCCGCCGATCGCCGACCCGGGTCACGCGACCGGGAGCTGCCTCGTCCGCGAACAGCGAGCCGATCGATTCGTCGAGGCCCGCCGCGATCCGGCGGAGGGTGCTGATGGACGGGCTCGTGATCCCGCGCTCCACCTGCGAGAGGAAGCTCTCGGTGACGCCGGAGCGGTCGGCGAGCGTGCGGAGGGTCAACCGCTTGGTCCGCCGGAGCTGGCGGATCTGGCGCCCGAGCGGATCGAGCCTGGCGTCGCTCGCGACCACGCGCTCCTGAAGTGTCACTGCGCCTCCGGATTCCCTTGACTCCCGATCCTCCGGCCCAATAGGCTACGCGAAACTTAACCGTAGCTTCAGAGGAATGCCAGCCCCGTGGCATCCGCCCCGAGCCCGGTGGTCCCCGCGAATATGACCTCGGCCACGGCGTCCAGCGCTGCCCCGCGACGGCCTCGCGAGGGCGCGGCGCGCTACGACGTCGAGCTCGTCAACGTCACTCGCCGGTTCGGGGATGTCGTCGCCGTCGACGACCTGACGCTGTCGGTCGAGACAGGCTCGTTCTACTCGCTCCTCGGGCCGTCGGGCTGCGGCAAGACCACGACCCTCCGCCTCGTCGCCGGCTTCGAGCAGCCGGATGCCGGCGTCATCCGGATCGGCGGGGCCGAGGTCGAGGGCGTGCCCGCCTATCGCCGGAACGTGAACACCGTCTTTCAGCACTACGCCCTTTTCCCGCACATGGACGTGGTCGCCAACGTCGCCTATGGCCTGAAGCAGAAGGGCGTGCCCGAGGCCGAGCGTCGGCAGCGGGCCGGGCGGGCGCTCGAGCTGGTCAGGCTGAATGGCTTCGAGCGGCGGCGGACGTGGGAGCTCTCGGGCGGCCAGCAGCAGCGCGTCGCGCTGGCCAGGGCGCTCGTGAACGAGCCGACCGTGCTCCTCCTCGACGAGCCGCTCGGCGCCCTGGACCTGAAGCTCCGCAAGGCCATGCAGCACGAGCTCAAGGGCCTCCAGACCGAGACCGGGATCACGTTCATCTACGTGACCCACGACCAAGAGGAGGCGCTGACGATGAGCGACCGGGTCGCCGTCATGCGCGGCGGCAAAGTCCTCCAGGAGGGCGACCCGAAGACCCTGTACGAGGCGCCGGTCGATCGATTCGTGGCCGACTTCATCGGCGTCTCGAACTTCATCGGCGGTAGGGTGGTCGGGCGCGAGGCGAACGGCACGTCGGGCCCGGCCGTCGTGGTCGAGACGGACGACGGCCAGCGGCTCCGCGCGGCCGGCCGGCAGCCGGATCCGGCGCCGGCGAACGGCGATCGGGTCGTCGTCGTCGTCCGGCCGGAGCGGATACGCCTCGGCCGGGCCGGCGGTGCGGGCGTGGGCGGCCGGCTCGTGGAGTCGACGTACCTCGGCGAGGCGATCGAGTCGCGGGTCCAGACGGACCACCTCGGGCAGCTCGTCGTCCGCCACCAGAACGGGGATCCCGACGCGGGCGGCGGCCTGTCGGTCGGGGACGAGGTGACCGTGTCATGGGACGACACCGCGGCGGTGGCGCTCCCGGAGTGAACGCAGGAGCGGCAGGACCGAGAGGTCCGAGAGGAGGACGGCGGTGACGGGACAGGAGTTCGACCGGCTGGTCGAGCAGGTGAGGTCGAGGCAGATCTCGAGACGCCAGCTGCTGGCGATCGCCGGGTTCGGCGGCGCGGCGGCGGTGCTCGCGGCCTGCACGAACGCGGCGTCGAGCCTCGTACCGAGCGCGGCGCCCACGGCGGCCCCGACGGCCGCGCCGTCCGCGGCGCCCAGCGTCGCGGCGTCGCCATCCCAGGCGGCGATCTCGTGCGACCTGCCGACCGTGGCCGATGCCAGCGCCGGTTCGATCGGCGACACGCTCGCGATCTACAACTGGGCCCAGTACCTCAACCCCGACGACAAGGCGCTGTTCGGGAAGCTGTACAACGTCCCGAACATCACCGAGGACACGTACCCGTCGAACGAGGACATGCTCGCCAAGCTCCAGGCAGGCGGCATCGGCCAGTACGACATCGTCGTGCCAACCGGGTACATGGTCGAGATCATGGTCCAGCAGGGCCTGGCCGAGGCGATCGACGTCTCGAAGGTCCCGAACCTGCAGTACGTCGACGCCCGCTTCAACAACCTGCCGTTCGACAGCGGCGGCGTCCACTACGCCACGAAGGACTGGGGCACGACCGGCTTCGGCTGGCGGAGCAAGTTCATCAGCGAGAAGCCGGCCAGCTGGGCCGACTTCTGGACGCTCACGACCGGCAAGTACAGCGGCAAGGTCAACGTCCTCGACTCGTCGCCCGAGGTCATCGGCGCGGCCCTCAAGAAGAACGGCTTCAGCTACAACTCGGTCGACCCGACCGAGCTCCAGACCGCGCTCAACGACCTGCTCGCGCTCAAGCCCCACCTCGCCTCGATCAGCAGCGACTACATCGCCAAGATCGAGTCGGGCGATCTGTGGATGGGCCTCGGCTGGAACGGCGACTTCTCCGCGATCAAGGCCAACAAGGGCTCCGAGGACGCGGTCTACGTCGTGCCGTCCGAGGGCAGCGAGTTCTGGGTCGACACCTGGGTCATCCCGAAGAACGCGCCGCATCTGGACGCGGCCCTCGCGTTCATCAACTTCATCCTGACGCCGTCGGTCCAGGGCAAGGAGACGGACTACACGTACTACGCCAGCGGCGAGTCGGGGGCCACGCCCTGTATCGACACGTCGATCAGCGGCGACCCCTCGATCTACCCCAGCCCCGACACGATCGCGAAGCTCGAGGCCGCCAAGGACCTCGGCGCCGGCACGACGCTCCGCGACCAGATCTGGACCCAGTTCAAGTCCGCGTGATCCCGTGACCGTGGTCGAGAGCGCGGCCCGACCAACGGCCGGGCCCGCCGCGGCCGGCACCGGGAAGCCGACCGCGGCCGCGCGCGCCCAGCGCCGGTCGCGGCTCGTGGCGCTGCTGGCCCTGCCGGCCGCGGCCTGGTATCTCGTCATGCTCGTGATCCCGCTGGTGACCACGGTGATCATCAGCGCAGGCGAGCGGGGCGACCAGGGCGGCTTCGTGCCGCAGTTCACGTTCTCGGCCTACGCGGCGCTCTTCGACCCGCTCTACGAGCCCGTCCTCCGAACGACGTTCGTCCTCGCCGTCGGCGGCACGCTCGGCTGCTTCCTGGCCGCCTACCCGCTGGCGTACCTGCTCGCGACCCGGGCCGGCAAGCGCCGGACCCTCGGGCTGATCCTCGTCGTCATCCCGTTCTGGACGAGCTTCCTGATCCGGACCTACGCCTGGGTCACGATCCTCTCGCCGACGGGCCTGCTCAACGGCGGCCTCGGCGCGATTGGCATCCAGCCGCTCGACCTCCTGAACGGCCCGGTCGCGGTGTACATCGGCATCCTCTACAACTACCTGCCGCTCATGGTCTTCCCAATCTACGTGGCCCTCGAACGCCTTGACCCGGCGCTGGTCGAGGCGTCCAAGGACCTCGGCGCCAGTCGCTGGGCGACGTTCCGGCAGGTCACCTGGCCGCTCACGCTGCCGGGCGTCGCGACCGGCGTCCTCCTCGTCTTCGTGCCGCTGACCGGCGAGTGGGTGATCCCGTCGATCCTCGGCGGCGGCAAGAGCTACTACCTCGGCACGTTTATGGCCAACCAGGTCACGGACAGCCGCAACTGGCCGCTGGGCTCCGCGGCCGCCGTCCTCTTGATCGCGGTGATGCTCGTCGTTGTCACGATCTACCTGCGCATCGTCGGCCGGGAGGGCCTCCAGCGCGAGGTCTCGCTCCTGTGAGCCGGGCCCGATGAGCGCCGCCGTCGCCCGGGCCGACCGGCCGACCGTCGGCCGCGCCGCGGGCGCCCGCCCGACGCGTCGCCGATTCGACCTCGTGGAGGCCTACCTCCGCGCCCACGGGACCCTGGCCTACCTGTTCCTGTACGTCCCGATCGTCATCGTCGTCGTCTACTCGTTCAACGACTCGCGCTACGTCCTCTCCTGGGGCGGTGTGTCGCTGCGCTGGTACCAGGCCGCCTGGACCGACCCGCAGGTCCTGAACCCGCTGAAGACGAGCCTCATCGTGGCGGCGCTGAACATGGTCATCGCGACGAGCCTCGGGACCCTCGCGGCCCTCGCCATCGGCCGCGCGCCGCGCTGGGTGCGGGTGGGCTTCGACGCCCTGATCTACACGGCCCTGATCGTCCCGGAGGTCGTGATCGCCCTCGCATCGCTGCTGTTCCTGAATGCCGCGTTCGGGGCCCTCCAGGGCATCGGGCTGCGGGTGAGCTTCGGGATCCCGACGATCGTGGCCGGGCACGTGCTCTGGAACCTGTCGCTCGTCATCCTCGTGGTGCGCGCCCGGATCGCGGGCATGGACCGTTCCCTCATCGAGGCGAGCTCGGACCTCTTCGCGTCGCCGTGGCGGACGTTCACCCAGGTCACCCTGCCCCAGCTCGCCCCGGCCATCATCGCCGGCGCGCTGCTCAGCTTCACGTTCTCGATGGACGACGTCGTCCTGTCGACCTTCCTGTCGGGCGTCGGCTCCACGACCCTGCCGATGCGGGTCTTCTCGATGATCCGGTTCGGCGTGACGCCGGCGGTCAACGCGATCTCGACGGTCATGCTCGCGCTGACGCTGATCGCGATCCTGCTGTCCCAGTGGCTGGTGCGCCGCGCCGGGCGGCACCCGGACGCGGCAGGCGGCGCGGCGGGCTGACCCGCGGTGGGCTGACCCGCGGCGGGCTGACCCGCGGGGTCAGGCGGCCGGGACGGCCTCCGGCATGCGGATGCCCGCGTCGGCGGCGAGGAGCGGCGCCTTGTCGAGGCGCTCCCACGGGAGATCGAGGTCCGGCCGGCCGAAGTGGCCGTACGCCGCGGTCTGGCGGTAGATCGGGCGGCGAAGTTCGAGCGCGGCGATGATCGAGGCCGGTCGCAGGTCGAAATGGCGGTCGATCATCTGGAGGATCTCGGCGTCGTCGACCTTGCCGGTGCCGAACGTCTCGATCGACACCTGGAGCGGCTTCGCGATTCCGATCGCGTAGGCGATCTCGAGCTCGAACCGGTCGGCGAGCCCGGCGGCGACCACGTTCTTCGCGACCCATCGCGCGGCGTAGGCGCCGGACCGATCGACCTTCGTCGGGTCCTTGCCGCTGAAGCAGCCGCCGCCGTGGCGGGCCATCCCGCCGTAGGAGTCGACGATGATCTTCCGGCCGGTCAGGCCGGCGTCGCCCATCGGCCCGCCGACGACGAACCGGCCGGTCGGGTTGACATGCATGATCGGGTCGGTCGGGCGGAGCTCGCGGGGGATCGCCGGCAGGATGATCGCCTCGACAACGTCGTCGCTCAGGCGGTCGGGCCGGACGTCGGGATCGTGCTGGGCCGCCACGACCACGGTCCGGACGCGGACCGGCTTGCCGTGGGCGTACTCGATCGTGACCTGGGTCTTGCCGTCGGGTCGGAGGTACGGCAGCTGGCCTGACTTGCGGGCCTCGGCCAGGCGACGGGACATGCGGTGGGCCAGCGCGATCGGCAACGGCATGAGCTCGGGCGTCTCGCGGCAGGCGAACCCGAACATCATCCCCTGGTCGCCGGCCCCCAGCTCGTTGACGTGGACCTTCTCGCCGCGGACCTCGAGCGCCGAGTCGACGCCCTGGGCGATGTCCGGCGACTGCTCCTTGATCGACACGAGCGTGCCGCAGGTCTGGTAGTCGAAGCCGTACGCGGCGCTCGTGTAGCCGATGTCGCGGACGGTGTCGCGGACGACCTGCTGGAAGTCGACGTAGACGTCGGTCGTGATCTCGCCGAGGACGACGACGAGGCCGGTCGTCGTGGCCGTCTCGCAGGCGACCCGGGCGTCGGGATCGCCGGCGATGATCGCGTCGAGGATCGCGTCGCTGACCTGGTCGCAGAGCTTGTCCGGATGGCCTTCGGTCACCGATTCCGAGGTGAACAGGTACTCCGGCGCGTCGACGATGCTGGTCAAACGGAACCTCGCTGCGGAAGTCCGCGGGAGCGTACCACCGGTCCCGCCAGCGACTACGATCCCCGCCAGCGTGATCTCCGACCGGGCCCTCATCCGCGCGTTCAACGCGTCGCCGATCCTGCTCGGCGTCTCCGCCATCCTGCTCATCTACTCGCTGCTCACCGGACCGGGCGGGGGCTATGTCGCCGGCTTCCTCGTGCTCGCGATCGTCGCCGGGGTGAGCCAGCTGGCGGCTCGTCGCGCCGGCGGGGCGAGGGCGATCACGCCCTGGCGGGCCTCCGATGGCTGGGAGCGGCCGCGCTTCGAGCTGGGCTTCCGCGACGACGAACGAGGTCGCCGGACCCTGAAGGAGACCACCGACATCGCGCTTGCACACGGCTACCGGACGCCGGCGAAGACGCGGGCGGAGGGCGGCCGAGTCTGGCGCGCCTTCGAGCGCAGCGGGAAGTGACCCGGCCGGCGTGAGCGGGCGGCCGGCGATCACCTCGCCGGAGCACGCCGCGGCCCTCGATGCCGCCGACCCGCTGGCCGGGTTCCGGGCCCGCTTCGCCGTCCCGGATCCCGGCGTCGTCTACTTCGACGGCAACTCGCTCGGCCGGCCGCCCATCGCCGCGCTCGAGGCGGCCCGCCGGATCGGCGAGCGCTGGGCTGACGCGCTGATCCGCGGCTGGGAGCTCGACGGCTGGCTCGAGCAGCCGCTCCGGGTCGGGGATCTCCTGGCCCGAGGCGTGCTCGCTGCGCGGGAGGACGAGGTCGTCGTGGCCGACTCGACGACGGTCAACCTGTACCGGCTCGCGGCGGCGGCGCTCGATGCCCGGCCGGGACGCCGGAGCATCGTCATCGAGCGGTCCGAGTTCCCGACCGACCGCTACCTCGTCGAGGGACTCGCCGCGGAACGGAACCTCGGGATCCGCTGGCTGGACGGCGATCCCGTCGAGGGCCTGCGGCTCGAGGAGATCGCCTCGGCGGTCGACGATCGGGTGGCGCTGCTGATCCTCTCGGCGGTCAACTACCGGTCGGCGGCGATCGTCGAGATCGGCCCGGTCACCGATGCGGCCCGTGACGCCGGGGCGCTCGTCCTGTGGGACCTGTCGCACGCCGGCGGCTCGATCCCGGTCGACCTCGCCGCAAACGGCGTCGACCTCGCGGTCGGCTGCACGTACAAGTACCTCAACGGGGGGCCCGGGGCGCCGGCCTGGCTCTTCGTCCGGCGCGAGCTCCAGGACCAGCTCCGCCCGCCGATCCAGGGCTGGTTCGCCCAGCGCGACCAGTTCGAGATGGGCTCCCGGTTCGAGCGCCGGTCCGGCATCGGCGGCTGGTTCGTCGGCACGCCGGGGATCGTCAGCCTCGCGGTCGCGGAGGCCGGGATCGCGCTGACCGCCGAGGCCGGCATCGCCGCGATCCGGGCCAAGGGGATCGCCCTCACCGAATACGCGATCGCGCTCCACGACGCCTGGCTGGCGCCGCTCGGCTGCGAGCTGGGCTCACCCCGCGACGCCACCAGGCGCGGTGCGCACATCGCAATCCGTCATCCCGACGCGCGGCGCCTGACGGCCGAGCTCATCGAACGAGCGGTGCTTCCCGACTTCCGCGCTCCGGATTCGATCCGGATCGGACTCTCGCCGCTCTCGACGTCGTTCGCGGAGGTCCATCGCGGCCTCGGCGTCCTGCGGGACCTCCTCGCCTCAGGCTGACTTCGCGCGCGCCTCGTCGAGGAACTCGATCGCGATGGGCTCGATCGGGTCGGCCGGCTCGAAGCCGAAGACCTGGGCGTAGAAGGACAGCTCGGCCGCGAACGAGCGGATGATCGCGTCCCGGCCCCGGAAGCCGTGATCCTCGCCCGGGAACAGGAGGTAGGCGTGGGGGATGCGGCGCTCGAAGAGCGCGTCCACGATCCGCTCCGCCTCCGAGGGCGGCACGACGCGGTCCTCCGCGCCCTGCTGGACGAGCACCGGCACCGTGATCCGTTCGGCGTGGAGGCTGGGCGAGCGGTCGAGGTAGCGCTGTCGGGTGTCCGGCCACCGGCCGACGAGCGACTCCAGGTACCGCGATTCGAACTTGTGGGTGTCCTTCACGAAGCCGCGCAGGTCGCCGATTCCGTACAGCGTCGTGCCCGCCCGGAACGTGCTCCGGAAGGCGAGCGCGGCCAGGGTCGTGAAGCCCGAGGCACTGCCGCCGCGGATCGCCATCCGCAGCGGGTCCGCGAGGCCCTGCTCCGCGAGCCAGGTCGCCCCGGCGACACAGTCGTCGACGTCGACGATCCCCCACTCGCCCTCGAGGCGCTTCCGGTAATCGCGGCCATAGCCCGTGCTGCCGCCGTAGTCGACGTCCAGGACCGCATAGCCGCGGCTCGCGAACAGCTGGATGCCGGTGGCAAAGCCGCTGAAGGCGGCCGAGGTCGGGCCGCCATGGCTCGTCACGATCAGGGGCGGCAGCTCCCCTGCGGGCGCCTCGTAGCGCTGGTTCGTCGGCGCGTAATAGTTGCCGAATGCCGTCCGGCTGCCCGTCGTCGGGAACTCGACGTGTCGCGCGACCGAGACGTCCTGCGGGTCCGGCCGGAACGGCGTGGCCCGCCGCAGGATCTCGATGCTGCCGTCGAGCCCGATCTCGGCCAGGACGGCGGGCTCGACCGGCGAGGTCGCCCGGATCACGGCCCGCTCGCCGTCGATCGACAGGCTCGACATCTCGCTGAACGGCAGCTCGATTCGCGAGGCTCGTCCGTCCCGGCCGATCCGGAGCATGCGGTCCCGCCCGTCGGCGCGGGCGATCGAGAGGATCTCGCCACCCGGCAGGAATCCGTAGCCGGCGTTGCCGAAGTTCCACTCGGGGGCGGCGAACTCCGCGGCCATCGGGCAGACGGGCTCGGCCCGGTCGTCCACCCAGCGGAAGAGGTTCATCCAGCCGTCCGGCTCGGCGGCGAAGTGCAGCACCCCATCGGGCGACCAGCGAGGCTGGCTGATCCAGTCGTGGCGATCGCCGACGATCGAACGGGCCGGCCCGAGCGCGCCGGAATCCGCGACGTCGGCGAGCCGGAGCTCCGTGCCGTCCCAGGGCAGGTTCGGGTGATGCCACTCCACCCAGGCGAGCGTCCGGCCGTCCGGGGAGAGGCGCGGCGAGGCATAGAAGTCCGCCCCGGAGAGAAGCGTCAGGACCTCGCCCGATCCGAGGTCGATCTCGACGAGCTCGTTGAGCCACTCGCCGTGGCGCGCGACGTTGTCGGGATCGTGATCCTCTCGGACGGCGATGAGCCGGTCCCGCGTCGGGTCGTGGATGGCGTCGGCGAAGCGCCACGGCTTCTCGGGGGTGAGCGGCACGAGCTCTCCCGGCTCGGCCACCCGGTGCAGCCGGCCGGTCGTGAAGTCGGAGACGACGACCAGGTCGCCGGAGATCAGCGTCGCCGCGCCACCGTACTCATGGACGCGGCTGCGGGCGTTGAAGCCCTCGGGCGTGAGGCGGATCGTCGAGCCGTCCGGATCGCGCCGGACGAGGGCCTGTCGACCGCCCTCGTCGGGTCGGCCCTCGAGCCACCAGCGGAATCCCCCGGCCGCGCGCGGCTCGGCGAGGAAGACGACCCGATCGGTGAGCCGGTCGATCGGGAACGGCGAAGCCCACGACCCGTATGGCGCGACGATCCTGGGCATCGGGCTGGGCTAGGTGCCGTGCTTCCAGGAGGCGACATAGGCCGCCTGCTCGGCGGTCAGCGAGTCGAGGTGGATCCCGAACGAGGCGAGCTTCAGCCGCGCGACCTCGGCATCGATCGCGGCCGGGACCGTATAGACCTCGTGCCCGAGCTCGGCATGGTGCTGGACGACGTATTCGGCCGCGAGCGCCTGGTTCGCGAAGCTCATGTCCATCACCGCGGCCGGGTGGCCCTCGGCGGCACCGAGGTTGACGAGCCGGCCCTCGGCGATGAGGTGCAGGCGCTTCCCGCCGAGATCGAACTCCTGGACGTTCTCGCGGACCTCTCGGATGTGGCCCTCGGCCATCTCGCGCAGGGCGACGAGATCGAGCTCGGCGTCGAAGTGGCCGGAGTTGGCCATCACCGCGCCGTCGGGCATCGCCTCGAAGTGCTCGCGTCGGAACACGTTGACGTTGCCGGTGGCGGTGATGAAGAGGTGGCCCCAGGCGGCGGCCTGCCCGGCCGTCATGACCTGGTAGCCGTCCATCAGGGCCTCGAGGGCCCGGACCGGATCGACCTCGACGACCGCGACATGGGCCCCGTGGCCGTCCATCCGCGAGGCGATCCCGCGACCGACCCAGCCGTAGCCCGCCACGACGACGTTCCGCCCGGCGATGAGCAGGTTGGTGGCTCGGAGGATCCCGTCGAGGGTTGACTGGCCGGTCCCGTAGCGGTTGTCGAAGAGGTGCTTCGTCAGGGCCTCGTTGACCGCGATGACCGGGTAGCCGAGGGCCCCGTCGGCGGCCATCGCCCGGAGGCGGATCACGCCGGTCGTCGTCTCCTCGGTGCCGGCCATGACCTCGGGCACCTGGGCGGGCCGGTCCTGGTGGAGCAGCGAGACGAGGTCGCACCCGTCGTCCATCGTGACCGCCGGGTGCGTGTCGGCCACGGCATTGAGATGCCGGTAGTACGTGTCGCGGTCCTCGCCGCGGCGGGCATGGACCGCGAGGCCGTACTCCGCGACGAGCGCCGCGGCGACGTCGTCCTGGGTCGAGAGCGGGTTCGAGGCGGCCAGCGTGACCCCGGCGCCACCGGCGCTGAGCGTCCGCATGAGGTTTGCCGTCTCGGTCGTGACGTGCAGGCAGGCCCCGATCCGGATGCCGCGCAGCGGCCGGTCCTTCGCGAACCGCTCCCGGATCGATCGGAGCACGGGCATCTCGCGCTCGGCCCACTCGATCCGGCGGACGCCCTCGGCCGCGAGGCCGAGGTCGACGACGTCATGGCTTGGGCGGCGTGTCTCGGTGTCGGTCATCGATCCTCTCGTGGGCTCGAGATCAGGCGCCGGCGAATCGCTCCCGCGACCTCCGCCCAGAACGACCCGGTCCGGTGGGCGAGGCGCTCCTCGAACCGGACGTGCTCGGCGTAGCCGAGGCGGCGATAGGCGTTCAGGGCCGGCGGGTTGTCCGCCCGGACGTTGAGGACGATATGGTCGCAGAAGCGGAGCAGCGCGGCGGTGACGGCCGAGGTCGTCGCCTCGGCATAGCCGCGGCCCCGGTACTCAGCCTGGGTGAGGACGTTGCCGACGACCGCGATCCTGGCGTCCCGGCCGACGACATGCGTCCCGGCCGCGGCCACGAGCTTCCGGCCGACGCGGATGCCGTAGTAGACGCCCTCGGCCACGGCCTGCGGCGGCAGCCACGAGCCGAACCCGAGCCGATACAGCCGGTTGAGCTCCGGGGCGTCCGACGGACGCAGCGGCTCGACGTCGTCGATGACCTTCGGCTTGAAGCGCTCGCCGTCGACCCACATCCGGACCATCTGCGGGCCTGGGTCGAGCCGGTAGCGACGCTGCACCGCCACGAGGCTGTCGGGCGGGACGGCGACGTACGTGAGGCGCGGCCGGATGACATCGCGCAGGAGGGCGTCGATGCCGTCCTCGCGGCCCATGACGAACAGGGGCTGCGGCGACAGCCCGCCGTATTCGATCGCGACGGCGATCGGCTCGCCGCTCGCGGTCGCGAGGCCCCAGCGGGCCCGACCGAACTCCCGGTCGTCGAGGTCGCAGATGGCGTAGGCGGCGAGGAGCCGGTCGTGCTCGAGGAAGCGCCGCAGGACGGCGCGATCGGTTGTGACGCCGGCGACGACCCGGCCGGCCTCCCGATCGAGCGCGACGGTCGCCACGTCAGGCTGCCGTGCCGACGGCCGACCCGGCGCGGCGCGCGGCCCGCCGCTCGACGGCCGCCCGAAGGCCAGCCTCGTACGGCGCGGTCACCACGCCCTCGTCGGTCACGATCCCGGTGATGAGCTCCGCCGGCGTCACGTCGAAGGCCGGGTTGAAGACCTCGGTCCCGACCGGCGCGATCCGGACGCCGCGGATGGTCGTGACCTCTTCGGCAGGCCGCTCCTCGATCGGGATGGCCGAGCCGTCGGGTGTCCCGAGGTCGACCGAGGTCAGCGGCGCGACAACGTAGAACGGCACGCCGTGGCGCTTCGCCAGCACGGCCAACGTGTAGGTGCCGATCTTGTTGGCGGTGTCGCCGTTCAACGCCACCCGGTCCCCACCAACCACGATGACGTCGACCTCGCCGCGGGCCATGAGCGGGCCGGCGGCCATGTCCGGAATGAGGGTGTGCGTGACGCCGGCCTGGTCGAGCTCCCAGGTGGTGAGCCGCGCGCCCTGCAGGTACGGACGGGTCTCGTCGACCCAGACGTGCAGCGAACGGTCGGCATGGTGGGCCGCCTGAACGACGCCGAGGGCCGTGCCGTACTGGCCGGCGGCGAGTGGCCCCGTGTTGCAGTGGGTGAGGACCTGCAGGGGCCGATCCGGCGGGGTGGGCAGGATCCCGAGCCCGGCCTCCGCCATCCGCCCGTGCTCGTCGGTGGCCTCGGCGACGATCGCCTCGGCCTCCGCCATCAGCTCGCGCTCGATCGTGCCGCCGTCGGCGGTGAGCGGCCCGATCGCCTGGTAGCGGGCCATCATCCGGTCGACGGCCCCGCCGAGGTTCACGGCGGTCGGCCGGGCCGCCCGCAAGGTCTCGGCGGCCTCCTGGAGGATCACCCGCCGCGGGCGCGGCTGGGCGTCCAGGGCCCGGTGCGCCTGCAGGGCGAGCCCGAGCGCGGCCACCTGCCCGATCGCGGGAGCGCCCCGGACGATCATGTCGCGGATCGACTTCGCCGCGTCGTGCGCGTCCCGGACCGAGACCTCGATCAGCTCGTCGGGCAGGCGCCGCTGGTCGATGACGAGGAGCCCGTCCGGAGAGCCGAATCGGAACGGCGTCCGGAAGCCGCGGGGACCGGGCGGCGCGGGCGCCGAGGCCAGCTCGAGGGGCGGCGCGGCGGTCGTTAAAGCCGCGGACGCCGGCGTGGTGGACGCCGACGCGGGCACGACGTCCGCGCTCGGATGCACTTCGTCCGGGTCCCCGCGCAGGAGGCTCGCGGCCTCGGCGGTGGAGCGCTCGCGCAGCTCGCCGACGGCGCCGGCCACCGACGCCGCGCTCCGGACGACCTCCCCGGCGAAGCGCCGGAAGAACTGGCGGCGGTCGGGATCAGTCGGGTCGGTCATCGAGGGCGGGCTTCCGATGGGCGGTCGGGCGAGCGGTCGGCGTCCGTCGAGGGCCGGTCGGTCAATACCGGATGACGCTGGCCACGCGGCGCCCGCCGAGCTGCTCGCGGCCGTGCAGGAACTCCAGCTCGACGAGGAAGGCGAGGCCGACGACCTCGCCCTTCAGCCGCTCGACGAGCTCGATCGTGCCGTGGACGGTGCCGCCGGTGGCGAGGAGGTCGTCGACGATGAGGACCCGCTGGCCGGCCTGGATCGCGTCGCGGTGGATCTCGAGGGTGTTCGAGCCGTACTCCAGCGCGTATTCGACCGACAGCGTGTCGGCCGGCAGCTTGCCGAGCTTCCGGACCGGGACGAGGCCGGCGCCGAGCTCGAGCGCCATCGGGGCGCTGAAGATGAAGCCGCGCGACTCCATCCCGACCACGACGTCCACCCGGTCGTCCTTGAACGGCTCGATCATGAGCCGAATCGCCTCCTTGAAGGCGGCGGGGTCCTTCAGGAGGGTCGTGATGTCGTAGAAGAGGATGCCGGGCTTCGGGAAGTCCGGAACCTCGCGGATCCTGGCGCGGAGATCCTCGGCGGACACGAGCCGAGTCTACCGTACGGTCGGTCGCAGCCGGGGCGACAGGAGGAACCCGGCGAATCCGAGGGCGGCCGCGAGGAGCACCGCCAGGCCAATGCCCGGACCCGGCCCCAGGCCGGCCCGGACCGCGGCGCCGATGGCCCCGGCCGTGACGCTCGTCCCGAGGTTCGTGCCGATCGAATCGGACAGCGTCAGCCCGGCCGTGACCTTGCCCTGGATGGCCGCCGGCGCGTCGCGCAGGACGAGGATCGCGAACTGGGCGTAGGTCAGGCCCATGCCGAAGCCAGCGGCGGCAAAGATCGGCACGGCGAGGAGCGCGCGCACGCTCGGGAACAGCACGAGTCCGAGGAGGCCGATCGAGACCGCGACGATCGGGAACCCGACGCGCACGAACTGCTCCGGCCGGTAGCGCGTCGACAGGCGCGCCTGGGTCCAGGAGCCGAACGTCCAGAAGATCGTCGCCCCGGTGAGGGCGATGCCGGCCTCGGTCGCTGACAGGCCACGGACCTGCTCGAGGAGCAGGGCCACGTAGACGTCCACGAGATAGAACATGAACGTCGTCAGGCCGCGGAGGAGGACCGACGTCGGGTAGCCCGGGGCGGCCCGCAGCGTGCCCGGCGGGGTGAACCGCGCGAACACGAACGCGGTGATCCCGGCACCCACGGCGGTCAGGCCGACGACCAGGACGGGCGAGTCGCTCTCCAGCCCGGCCGTCAGCAGCGAGACGCCGACGGCCAGGGCGATCCCCTCTCCGAGGCGGCGCCTCAGCGAGTCCGTCGAGCGGGCCGCCGAGCTCTCACGGATCCCGCGCAGGCCGCGGAACGCCATCGTCCCCGAGATCACGATGAGCGGCAGCAGCCCGAGGAAGACGAGGCGCCAGCTCCATGTCTCGGCGACGAACCCCGCGATCGCCGGTCCGGCCAGGCCCGGGACGAGCCAGGCCGTGGACAGCAGCGCGAACATCCGGGGCCGGAGGTGCTCGGGCAACGTCCGGCCGATCGCCACGTAGGCGACGGGCGGGATCGTCCCGCCGCCGACCCCCTGGATGAATCGAGCGACGATCAGGATCGGCATGGACGGCGTCAGCCCGCCGATGGTCAGGCCGATCCCGAACAGCACGAGCCCCAGCACGAACGGCCGGACGACGCCGATCCGATCGATGAGCCCGCCGACGACGACCACCCCGAACATCGAGCCGACGAAGAACGCCGAGAACACGAGGCCGTACAGCTCCAGGCCGCCGAGCTCCCGGGCGACGATCGGCATCGCAGTCGAGATCGCCAGCGCCTCCGCCGCCACCAGCGTGATCGTCAGGACGAGGCCGAGGGTCAGCGGCCGGCGCTGCACCGACCACAGCCCGCCTTCGGACGGCGGAACGGCCGTGACATGAACGGCACCCAGGCTCTCGGGGTGGGCCAGCTCCTCGGGCGAGATCTCGTCCGAGACGCGGGCGTCGGTGGCTGGCTCGCCCGCCGTGGGCTCGGGCAGGGCTTCGGGCATCGGCCGAGTATGCCCGAGGAGTCGCTCCTACACTCCCGCCGATGAAGGTCGGAGTGGTCCTCCCGATCGGCGACACCGAAGGCCCGGACGGCGTCCCGTCGTTCGCGGACATCGTCGCGGTGGCCCGGGCGACCGAGGATGCCGGGCTCGACTCGGCCTGGGTCGCCGATCACTTCATCCACCGCGCGAAGGACGGCACTGAGTCCGGCCTCCACGAGGCCTGGACCATCCTGAGCGGCGTCGCGGCGGTCACGAGCCGGATCTCGGTCGGCACGATCGTCGCCTGCACGTCGTTCCGGAACGCGGTGCTGACCGCGAAGATGGCGGCGGCGCTGGATGTCGTCTCGAACGGCCGCCTGATCCTCGGGCTCGGCTGCGGCTGGCACGAGCCGGAATACGAGGCGATGGGCCTGCCGTTCGCCGACCGGGTGTCGCGCTTCGCCGAGTCGCTCGAGGTCATCCGCCGCCTGCTGGACGGCGAGCGGGTGACGATGACCGGCCCATACACGACGATCCGTGACGCAATCCTCCTGCCATCGCCCGCGCGCCGGATCCCGATCCTCGTCGCCGCGGAGAAGCCCCGGATGCTCGCCCTCACCGCGGCCTGGGCCGACGCCTGGAACACCGCCTGGTACGGTGCGCCGGACGACCGCTCCCGGGAACGGTTCGACCGGTTGGACGCGGCGCTGGCGGCGGCGGGACGGCCCGCCGATGCGATCGAGCGGACGGTGGGCATCACCGTCCGCGACCCGGACCAGCCGCCGGTCCCGGAGCCGGATCCGCGGGCCTTCGCCGGCTCCGTGTCCGAGCTCACGGACGTGCTCCGCGCCTGGGAGAGGACCGGCGCCGGCCACCTGATCGTGGGTCTCGAGCCGATCTCGGTTCGCTCCGTGGAGCGCCTGGGCGAGGCCGTCGCCGCCGCCGCGACCCGATCTCGGGTCCTCCGGTGACCACGTACCCGGGACGGCGGCCCGCTACGCGACGGCGGCCAGCCGCGCGACGATCGCCTGGGTCAGGCTCCAGCCCTTCAGCGGATCCTTCGGCAGGCGGAACCGGACCTGGTTCGAGGCGAACGTGATGTCCGAGCCGCGCACGCCGGGGAGCGCCGCCGGCGTCAGCAGTCGCATCGCGGTCGCCCGCGACAGGCCCAGGCCGAACCGGACGACCAGGAGGCCCTCCTCGCGCGAGATCGACGAGACGCCCGCCCCCTCCGCCGCGAGCCGCAGCTCGGCGACCTCGACCAGTCGCAGCACGGGCGGCGGCATCGGCCCGAAGCGGTCGATGACCTCCTGCCGGAACGCCGCGACGTCGCCCGCCGAGCGGGCGTTCGCGAGGCGCCGGTAGAGCTCGAGCTTCTGCGACTCCTCGGCAACATACGAATCCGGCAGGTGCGCCTCGAGCGGCAGGTCGACGACGGCCTGCTGGGGGACGAGGATCGGGGCGCGACCGTCGTGGGCCGCCTTGCGCTCCTCGACCGCCTCCGCCAGGAGCCGCGAGTAGAGGTCGAAGCCCACCGCGGCCATGTGGCCCGACTGCTCGGCACCGAGGATGTTGCCGGCGCCGCGGATCTCGAGGTCGGACAGCGCGATCTGGAAGCCGGCGCCGAGCTCGCTGGCGTTGAAGATCGCCTGAAGTCGCTTCCGGGCGTCCTCCGACATCCGCTCACGGCGCCGGTAGAGGAGATACGCGTAGGCCCGCCGGCTGGATCTCCCGACCCGACCACGAAGCTGGTAGAGCTGCGCGAGCCCGAGCGTGTCGGCCCGGTCGATGACGATCGTGTTGGCGTTCGGGATGTCCAGCCCCGACTCGATGATCGTCGTGCAGACGAGCACATCCGCCTCGCCGCCCGCGAACGTCAGCATGACGCTCTCGAGCTGGCCCTCCGCCATCTGACCGTGGCCGACGACGAGGCGGACGTCGGGCAGCATCTTCCGGAGCTGCTCGGCCTGGGCCTCGATCGTCTCGACCCGGTTGTGGACGTAGAAGACCTGGCCGCCGCGGTCCAGCTCGCGCAGGATCGCGTCCCGGACGAGCCCGGCCGACGCCTCGGCGACCCGGGTCTGGATCGGCAACCGGTCCTCGGGCGGCGTCTCGATGACGCTCATGTCGCGGACGCCGGCGAGCGCGAGGTTCAGCGTCCGCGGGATCGGGGTCGCGGAGAGGGTCAGGACGTCGACCTCGCGGCGGAGCTGCTTCAGCCGCTCCTTCGCCGCGACGCCGAACCGCTGCTCCTCGTCGACGACGAGCAGGCCCAGGTCCCGGAACCGGACGTCTCGCGACAGCAACCGATGGGTGCCGATCACGATGTCGACCGTGCCGTCCGCCAATCCCGCGAGCGTCCGCTCCTGGTCGGCCTTCGAGACGAACCGCGACAGGATCCCGACCTTCACGGGGAAAGCGGCGAAGCGTGCCCGGAACGTCTCGTGGTGCTGGGCCGCGAGGACCGTCGTCGGCACGAGGATCGCGGCCTGCCGGCCGTCCTGCGTCGCCTTGAACGCGGCCCGGAGCGCGACCTCGGTCTTGCCGTAGCCGACGTCCCCGACCACGAGGCGGTCCATCGGCCGGATCGCCTCCATGTCGTGCTTGACCTCGTCCACGGCCCGGAGCTGGTCGGGTGTCTCCTCGTACGGGAACGAGGCCTCCATCTCGGCCTGCCACGGGCCGTCCCCGGCGAAGGCATGGCCGGGCGCGTCGGCCCGCGCCGCGTACAGGGCCAGGAGCTCCTCGGCGAGATCGATGACGGCCTTGCGGACCCGCTGCTTGGTTCGGAGCCACTCGCCGCCACCGAGCTTCGAGAGCTGGGGCCGCTCGCCGCCGGAGTAGCGCGTGACCCGGGCGATCTGCTCGACCGGAACGAAGATCCGATCGCCACCGGCGAACGACAGCTCGAGGAAGTCGCGCTCGTCGCCGGTTCCCGAGCTCCGGCGCAGCATCCGCTCGTAGCGCGAGACGCCATGGTCGATGTGGACGACGAGGTCGCCGGGCGACAGCCGTTCCAGGATGTCCCGCGGCACGACCCGGCGGAGGGCCTTCGGCCGTCGGACCCGGACGTTCCCGAACAGCTCGCGATCCGTGACGAAGGTCACCCCGTCGGGCCCGCGGTCGAAGCCGCCGTTCAGGCTGCGGTCGACGACGACCACCGCACCCCGGGGCGGCGGCTCATCGAGGACGTCGATCACGCCGACGCTCTCGCCGGCCTCCTCGAGCAGCTCCGCGAGCCGGGGTGCCTGGTCGGAGGCGATGACGATCCGCGGCGGGGTCGGCCGGTCACGCCAGCGCTCGACGGCCTCGCCGATCCGCTGGGCCCGGCCGAGCGGCAGCTGCGGCTCGCGCCAGCCGAACAGGTCGCCCAGCCCGTCGCGGCCGCGGGCCAGCGCTCGCGCCACCTCCGACTCCCATGTCAGCTCGAGCGTGATCGCACTGGCGAGCCGGCTGGACCAGTCGCGCTCCGGGAGATACGTCGAGGCCCAGCGCTCGGGCAGGTCGCCGGATCGGACGAGGTCGGCGTGTCGCTCGCCGGCCTGCTGCCACAGGAAGCGGCCGGCCTCCTCGAGGTCACCCGGCTCGTCGAGGACGAGCACGGTCTCCGGGTCGAGGTGGTCGAGCCCGACGGACGGCGCGACGTACGGGGCCCAGACCTCGGCCGCGTCGCCGATGTCGATGGCGCGCGTGGCCGCCGTGGGAGCGTCCGCCCCGGCGAGCCGTTCGAGGTCGCCGGCGAGGCGCTCCGGCAGCCGCAACGCGAGCGACCCGAGGCGGTCGCGGATCGCCGACCCTCCCGCGTGCGGCAGCAGGAACTCCGATGCCGGCAGGAGGCTGACCAGGTCCACCGGGCCGACGGAACGCTGGTCCGTGGGATCGAAGCGCCGCAGCGAGTCGATCTCGTCACCGAAGAAGTCGATCCGCACTGGCAGCGCGGCCGATGGCGGGAACACGTCGACGATCCCGCCCCGGCGCGAGAACTCGCCCCGGCCGGCGACCTCGATGACGGGCGAGTAGCCGAGCGCGAGCAGGTCCCGGAGCAGCTGGCTCTGGTCGAGGCGAGTCCCGACCCGCAGCTCCCGCGGCGACGCCGGCAGATCTTCCGGCGAGATCGTGTGCTGGATGAGCGCCTGGACGCCGGCCACCAGGATCCGGGCGCGACCGCTTCGCCACGCCGCCAGCGTCGCGACGCGGGCCGCCGTCTCGTCGGCGACGAGCTCCGAGCGCTCGTAGGCCAGCGCGGTTCGCGGCTCGAGGACGACGACCGCTTCGGGATCGCCGATCCATGCCTGCAGCTCGTCCGCCACCCGATCGCCGATCTCGGCGTCCCGGGCGACCCACACCAGCCGCCGACCGAGCGTCCGCGCCACGGTCGCGGCCAGGTAGCTCTTGGCGCCGTGCGGGACGCTCGCCACCGACACGTGCCGGCCCCCGCGGGTCGACGGCTCGGCGAGGCGACCAGCGACCTGTCGGAGCTCCGCGGTCTCCGCGAGGGGCAGCGTCAGCCCCGAGAGGTCCGGCACCCGCCGGCCCGCGCCGACCGGCCGATCGGGCGCCCTCGCCTCCCCGGCCCGGCGCTCCCAGCCTCGCCGGCCGCGAAGGCTCGGCTGCCTCACGACGGCTCGCTGCTCGGGCGGACCTTGCGCCAGCCCGTCTTCGTCCGGCGGATCCCTTCCGCATCGGGCGGGCCATCGACCTCGCCCGGCGGGGCAACCCGGTCGCCGTCGGCCGGCCGAAGGTCGAACGGGTTGAACCGGGTCGCGGCCTTGTTCGTGCCCTCCTGCGCCCAGGCCTCGACCGCATCCGCGGCCGCATCGAGCAGCTCGTCGAGGCGGGCCCGCTCGTCAGCCTCGAACCGCGAGAGGACGTGGTCGATGAACCGCTGCTCGGGTGCCCCGATACCGACCCGCAGCCGACCGAACTGCTCGTTGCCGAGCTCCGCGATGATCGATCGGAGGCCGTTGTGACCGCCCGGCCCGCCGCCCTCGCGGAAGCGCAGCTTGCCGAACGGCAGGGCGAAGTCGTCGACGACGACGAGCAGCTCCGACAGCGGGGCGCGCTCGCGGGCGAGGACCTTCCGGACGGCGATCCCCGACTCGTTCATATAGGTCAGCGGCTTCACGAGCAGGAGGTCGATCCCGTGATAGCGCCCCCCGATCGTCGATGCGGCGTCGCGTCGACGGCCACCGCCGGTCCAGCCGGCGCGATCGGCGATCCGGTCGAGGACCATCCAGCCGATGTTGTGGCGCGTCTCGGCGTACTGGTCGCCTGGGTTCCCCAGCCCGATGACGATCTTGTCGATGGCTCGATCTCCCGAACACGCCAATCAGCCCCGGGACGACGTCCGGCGGGGCGTGCCGGGATGGTACCGGGCCGCCCCGAGATCCGGTCAGGACCGGAGGAGGGCCTGCTCCAGGCTCCGCATCGCGCGCTCGTCCTCGCGGTTGGCGTGGTCCCGGCCACAGAGGTGCAGGGTCCCGTGCGTCACGAGGAGCCGGAGCTCGTCCGCGGGCGACCAGCGGACGTCGCCGGTCTGGCCGCCCCGACCCTGGACGGCCTGCTCGACGGCCCGCTCGACCGAGATCGCGATGTCACCGATGTGGATCCGGGGCGCGCGTTGGCCCGCTGCGGCACGGCGGGTCCTGCGCGCCGGGAACGCCTCTGGCGGCAGCATCGGGAACGACAGCACGTCGGTCGGCCCATCGTGGCCCAGGTGCTCGTGGTTCAGCTCGGCGAGCTCGGCGTCGTCGGTGAGGACGACGGTCACCCCGCCGGGCATCGGGGCGCCGGCGGCCTCGAGCGCCGCGCCGACCGCCCGGACGAGGACCGTGTCGGGCGCGACCCGGAGCGTCCCGGCCCGACGCACGACGTCGATCCGCCACGGGCCGACATGGTGGACCCGGGTCGCATCAGCGGGCAGGCGAGCCTCCGCTCCCCCCGGGGCCCCCGGCGGCCGGACCGCCGGCGGCCGGTCCGCCGCCCGATGCGGCGCGCCGCGATTCGAGCTCGACGACCTTGTTCTGCGGGTAGGCGACCCGCTGGTGGTACATCCCGAGGAGCTGCTGGACGAAGGCCTCCTCGATCGTCTTGAGGTCGCGCAGCGTGAGGTCGCACTCGTCGAACTGGCCGTCCTCGAGGCGCTCCGTGACGATGCGGTGGACCATGCCCCGGATCGCCGGCTCGTCACGCGACTCCAGCGATCGGACGGAGGCCTCGACGCCGTCGGCCAGCATGATGAGGGCCGCCTCGCGGCTCTGCGGCTTCGGCCCGGCGTGGCGGAAGCGACGGGTATCGACGGCCTCGGCGGCTCGACGCCCCTCCTCGGTCGCGAGACCCCCGAACGGCGCGGCGGCCTCTTCCCGGGCCTTCGCGGAGAAGTAGCTCATGATCGCGGTCCCGTGGTGCTGCGGGATGAAGGCGATGATCGGCTTCGGCAGGCGCGTCCGGTAGGCGATATCGATCCCGTCCGCGACGTGCTGCTTGAGGATCTGGGCCGACGCCTCGGGATCGAGCTCGTCGTGGACGTTCTCGCCGCCGGCCTGGTTCTCGATGAACGCGGCCGGGTTCGCCAGCTTGCCGATGTCGTGGTAGTAGGCCGCGACGCGGGTGATCAGCGGATCGGCGCCGATCGCCTCGGCCGCGCGCTCGGCCAGGTTCCCGACCATCAGCGAGTGGTGGTACGTGCCCGGCGTCTCGACGAGCAGCCGCCGGAGCAGGGGCTGGGACGGGTTTGCCAGCTCGAGCAGCTGGAACACCGTGAGCAACCCGAAGACGTTCCCGAGGACGGCGAAGCTGCCGACGGCCACCACGGCCGACAGGCCCGCCGAGACGGCCGCCGCGCCGATGAGCTGGATGACGCCGGTGATGTCCCGCTCGCCGAGGAGCGAGAACGCGGTCACCACCAGGGCCTGCGCGGCGAAGGTCGCGACGCCGGCCTGGATGAACATCTGGAATCGGTCGCCGCGGCGGATGGCCAGGATGCCGGCGAGGCCGCCGAGCAGGACGTAGGCGCCGAGCTCGAGGGACGGCCCGTTCACCGCCCCGGCGATGATCCCGACGATCGCCGTGACGACGATCGCCGACTCGGCATCGAGCAGGACCGTGACCAGCAGCGGCACCGCCGCGATCGGCAGGACGAACGGCAGCGCCGCCCGTCCGGCGGTCAGCTTCAGGGCGAAGGCGGCGAGCACGACGAGCAGCCCGACGAGGAACAGGACGTTGTTGCGGTGCCAGAACTGGCGCCGGAAGCGCCAGACCCAACCGAGGACGAGGGTGACGAGCAGGACCGAGAGGACGAGCCAGCCGGCGAGGCTCGCGTAGTCGGGCGACGCGACGTCGAGGCCGACGGCCTGGATGCGCTCCAGGTCGACCGCCCCGATCTTGTCCCCGGCCCGGACGATGACCTCGCCCTGGGCGATCTCGTCGATGACCGGCGGGACGGCCTCGGCCGCCCGGTCCTTCGCCTGCTGGGTCAGCGTGTCGCTGAACGAGCTGTTCGGGATGAGGAGTGGCGCGATCAGGCTCGCGGCGAGGGTCCGCTCGCCCTCGGTCAGGCCGCCGGCCATCTGCTGGGCCAGCTGCAGCCGAGTGATGGCCACGGCGTCGTCGCGGAGCTCCGTGCGCTCGGTGACGTCGAGCACGCGAGCCGCCTCGGCCCGGACCGGATCCCAGCGATCGGGCTTGAGGGCGATGAGCACCGGCTGGGCGTCCGGCGAGAGCTTCGGCAGGAACGCGTCGACGACCGCCTGTCGGGCAGCCGCCGTCGTTTTCGGCTCGTAGGCGGCATCGAGCGGGGCGACCTCCTGGCCGAACGCCGTGAGCTGCTCGGCGGAGATCGCGATCGCCTTGTCGGTCGTGTAGTCGTACTGCGGCGGGACCGCCGCCCGGGCGGCGTCCTGCGCCTGCTGGGTGAGGATGTCGTTCGTGAACGTCGCCGCGCGCGGCGCCCGGATGTCGACCGGGGCGAGGTCCCCGACCTGGAAGTCGAACTGCGGCGACAGGTCGACCCCGAGGATCGAGGTCATGACGACGATGAGCGCGGCAGCCACGGCGGCGAGCCGGATGATCTCGCGCCGGGACGGCCGCACGGCCTCGGCCTGGACCGTCCCGCGATTCAGGAGCGTCATGCCGAACCCGCGAGGCGGGCCCGGACGAGCTCGCTGACCCGGCGGCCATCCGCCCGGCCGCGCGTCCGCGGCGCCAGCCAGCCCATGACCACCCCGAGATCGCGCGGTCCGGAGGCGCCGGTCGCGGACACGGCCTCGTCGATCAGGGCCAGCAGCTCGTCCTCGGACAGGGCCTGGGGGAGGAACTCGGCGAGGATCGCGATCTCCGCCCCCTCCTTGTCGGCCAGGTCCGCACGACCACCGGTCGTGAACGCCTCGACCGACTCGCGCCGGGTCTTGACCTCCTTCGCCAGGATTCCCGCGATCTCGTCGTCCGTATAGGTTCGGCGGTCGCGCTTCTCGGCGTTGTAGACGGCGTTCGTCGCCATCCGGAGCGTGTCACGGCGCAGCGCATCACCGGACCGCATCGCGGCCGTGATCTCGGACTGGAGCTTCTCGCGGAGGGTCACCGGTGTCGGCACCTGGGGCGGGTCGCCCGCGGCTGGTCGGTCGTGCCGATCAGCCCTGCGGTGTCCGTGCGTTCTTCTTGCGCTTGGCTTCCTTGCGCTTCCGCTTCACGCTCGGCTTCTCGTAGTGCTCGCGGCGGCGGGCCTCGGCGAGGATGCCGGACTGCTGGATCTTCTTGTTGAAGCGGCGCAGGGCGCTCTCGAACGTCTCGTTCTCGCCCACTCGGACTTCAGCCAATCCCGGATTCACCTCCTCGGGCCCCGTGCCTCGCGGCAGGTCCGTGCCGGGCACGGGCGATCCGCGGCGGAGCCGCCGGAGCATAGCCCGCCGCGATCGAACTGTCACGGATGCCGGACCCTCGGCCGAGGCCGTCAGCGCATCGCCGCCCAGAGGTCGGCACCCCAGGCCCGGGCCCGCTCGACCTCGCCGTCGCGGAGCGGGCCGTACGTCCCGGTCACGATGAACTTGCCCGGCTTGGCGATCGTCCGGTAGCCGGCGCTCCGGAACCGTCGATCGATCGACCCGGTCGCGCCGCCCGGCGAGAACTTGATCCGCGTCTCGAAGGACGCCGCGGCGCCGAGGTGGACCTCGAGGCTGTCGAGCCACGTCCGGATCGAGGGATGCGACAGGTCAGGCGGCCTGGGGCCCTTGTCATCGGCGGCGATGGTTCGGCGGAGCGTCTCGTTCGGCAGGCTGAAGGCCATCACCGGCGCCCCGGCGACGACGAGATCGGCCGCGGCGACGACGCTCGGCGTCGCCTCGCTCGTGGTCATCGCCAGGGCGCCCTCGCCGATGCCCTCGGCGATCGCCTCGGCAATCCTCGCGGTGTTCCCCCAGTGAGATTCGTAGACGACGATGGCGTTCATGGCTCACCCGACGTTCCGGCGGGGCAGGTGGGCGCCCAGCCTCGTGCGCTCAGGGTGGTCGCGTGGCAGACCCCGCGACAGGGCCGCGCGGCTCGGACGTTCGGGTCGTTCCGCCCGATCGCGGCGGGATCAGCCGGCGGCGATCCGGTAGTTGCGGGCGAGCTCGCTCGACCACCGCCGGCCCAGCTCGTCGGCATGGGCCGGGACCCAGTCGGTGATCCGGATCGTCCCGAGGCCCGGCTGGGCCGATGTCAGGAAGCTCGATGTCAGCTCCGTCAGCTCGTCCCTGGTCAGGACGACATCACGGACGAACAGGGCGATGACGCGCCCCGCGAGCAGCACGACCGGCGCCGGCAGCGGGACCACCAGCGAGCGGCTGCCGATCGCGGACCGGACGAGCTCCACGAGCTCTCGGTACTCGAGGGTCTCCGGACCGGCCGCGTCGATCGTCCGGCCGGGTTCGCCGCCGCCAGCCTCGACGCAGATCCGGGCGACGTCGTCGACGTGGACCGGCTGGACGGTGTAGCGGCCGAGCCCGGGCAGGCCGTACACGGGGAGCCGGCGCAGCGCCCAGGCGAGGTTGTTGACGAGGATGTCGTCGCGACCGTAGGTCAGCGTCGGCCGGACGATCGCCCACTCGAGCCCGCTGCTCCGGACGATGGCCTCGAGGGCGGCCTTCGCCCGGACGTAGGGCGTCGCGAAGTCGACCGCGGCGTTCACGACGCTCACGTGGACGACGCGACGCACGCCGGCCTGGCGGGCCGCCTCGAGGAGGACGGCCGAGCCGGCCACCGCGCGCTCGTACGTGAGGCCGTGCCGCGGGAACCGGATCCAGTACGTGTTGTAGAGCGTGTCGACGCCGTCGAGGCTGGCCGCCAGCCGGTCGCGGGCGCCGGGGGCCTCGGGCTCGAAGGGCTCGACGCGGATCCGCCCCCGGAGGGGATCGTTCCCGCCCGACCGGCGCGACAGCGTCACGACCTCGTGACCGTCGGCCAGCAGCCGCTCGGTGAGCGCCCGCCCGGTGAAGCCGAACGACCCGGTGACCGCGTCGATTAACATGCTACCCGAGCATAGCACGAATATCGGTCCCGGGCGCGTCGTAGGCTGCGCGTCCCATGCGGACCCTCGTGGAGCTCCTCGACTCGGCCGTCAGCCGCTTCGCTGACCAGCCGGCTGTCGCCCTCCGGGGGGAGGACGGCGCCATCGAGACGTGGACGTACGCGGAGCTCGGGCGGCGGTCGCGGATCGCCGCCTGGCGGCTGCGTGCCCTCGGGCTCGAGCGCGGCGACCGCCTCCTCACCTGGTCCCCGTCGATGCCGGAGCTCCCAGCCGCGTACTTCGGGGCGATGCGGGCCGGCCTGATCCTCGTGCCGCTCGACCTGCGGATGTCGCGCGAGGCGATCGAGGGCATCGTCCGGGCCTCCGGCGCGACGCGGCTGCTCCTCGGTGGCGGCCGCGACGGCGGCGATCCCGCCGCGGTGGGCCTCGCGGACTTCCCGACGACCGACGTCCAGGCCATCGCCGCCGAGGTCGACGACTCCTTCCCGGCCGATTGGGAGGCGCAGCTGGCGGCCTGGCCCGCTCCGGCGTCGGACGACCTCTTCGAGCTGATCTTCACCTCGGGCACGACCGGCACGCCGAAGGGCGTGATGCTGGCCCACGACAACGTGCTCGCCTCGATCGAGAGCTTCCACCGGATCATCCCGCCGCTCGACCACCGGATCGTGTCGCTGCTGCCCCTGTCGCACCTCCTCGAGCAGGCGGTCGGGCTCTTCTACGCCCTCGATGTCGGCGCCTCGATCCTGTATGTCCGGAGCCGCAACCCGCGGGTCATCTTCGAGGCCCTGCGGGCCTTCCGGGTGACATCGATGATCGTCGTGCCCCAGGTCCTCGACCTGTTCTGGAGCGCGATCGAGCGGGAGGTCGACAAGGCCGGCCGGCGGGCCGCCTTCGACCGGCTCCGGGCCATCGCCCGGCGGCTGCCGCTGGGGCTGCGGCGGCGGCTGTTCTCGACAGTCCATCGTCAGCTCGGCGGGGAGTTCCGCCTCTTCGTCTCGGCCGGTGCGTTCCTGCCGCCCGCGCTGCAGCAGGGCTGGGAGGACCTCGGGGTCATCGTCCTGCAGGGCTACGGCGCCACCGAGACCGGCACCGGCTCGTGCACGACCCTCCAGGATCACGGGCTCGGGACGGTCGGCCGGCCGCCCGAGGGCATCACGATGCGGATCGCCGAGGGCGGGGAGGTCCAGTTCAAGGGCCCCACGCTCTTCAAGGGCTACTGGCAGGCGCCGGAGCAGACCGCCCAGGCCTTCACCTCGGACGGCTGGTACCGGACGGGCGACATCGGCCATCTCGATGCCGACGGCCGGCTCATCCTGTCGGGCCGGATCAAGGACATCATCGTGCTGCCGAACGGCTTCAACGTGTACCCCGAGGACATCGAGAACGCCCTCCGGGTGGCCGGCATCCGCGACTCCGTCGTGCTCGAGACGAAGCCCGGCCGGATCGAGGCGATCATCCTGGCCCCGCTCGGCACGGATGCGGCGGCACCGTCCGACGCGCTGCGGTCATCGGTCGAGGCCTCGGTCCGGACGGCGAACGCGGCGCTCGGGCCGAACCAGCGGATCGCCGGCTGGCGGCTCTGGCCCGAGGCCGACTTCCCGCGGACGCACACCCTGAAGGTCCGGCGCAACCAGGTCCGCGACTGGGCCGCCGTCGACGCGCCGCTCCCGGTCAGCGCCCACTAGGCCCGCTTCAACCCGATCCCCCGGGCACCGGGCCCGTCAGCCCGGGATTGGCACCTCGTCACCGACCTGGCTGAGCGCGAGCGAGACCGACGCCATCGAGGGATCGGGCGAGTCCGGCGACCACGGGAAGAAGATCGCGATGTTGCCGAGGACCCGAAGCGTGAACTGCGTGCCCGGCACGAACTGGACCTTGCCTGGCCCGCTGGCGATGTAGCTCGCCTCGTCCTGTGCCCCGGCCAGGGCCTCCTGGGGCGTGCCGAACGCATACAGGACGATGTAGCCATGGTCCGGATCCTGCGGCAGGACGGCCTGGACCACGGTGCGCGCCGTCGAGGCGAAGATGGCGCCCTCCGGCGGCCTGTACGGCGACTTCGCGTCCTGGAGCTGGATGCCCTCCACGGCGAGCACCGACTGCACCTGGGCCTGGGCCCCGGCGGTCGCGCCGCCGGCGGGCGCCGGGGTCGTGCCGGCCGGCGGGAACGTGGCGCCACCCTGGGCGACGCAGCCGGCGCTGACGATCATCGCGCCCACGATCGCGACGAGCAGGGGCGCAGTCGGGCGGGCCGACGGGCGCGCTCTCACCTGATTGGGCCGGCTCAACCGGGCGGCCAGGTGAACGATCGACCGCCCATCAGGTGGAAGTGGAGGTGGTCGACGGTCTGGCCACCCCACTGCCCGACGTTGGTGACGACCCGGTAGCCGCGCTCCGCGATGCCCTCGGACCGCGCGATCTCGGAGGCCGCGGCGAAGGCGTCCGCCAGCAGCGCCGCATCGTCCGAGGTCAGGTCGGCGGCGGACGGAATGTGCTCGCGGCTCAGGATCAGGACGTGCGTCGGGGCGCGCGGCGCGATGTCGCGGATCGCGATCACGCGATCGCCGGCGTGGACGCCGGTCGACGGGACCTCGCCGGCCACGATCCGGCAGAAGATGCAGTCCGGGTCGCGCGGGCTGCGACCCCCGCTCACCACAGCACCGGCTTCGTGCTCATCAGGAAGCCGATCGTGCCGATGAGGCCGGCCATCAGGTACGAGACGTAGCGCTGGCGTCGGGCGCTTGCGGCGAGCGCGGGGTCGTCCCCGCGACGGAGCAGGCCGAGCCGCAGGAATCCGGGCCGCTGGATGAAGAGGGCGATGGCGAGGTCGACGGCGTAGATCGCGAGGGCCACGAGCAGCCACGGCTGGCCCAGGACCGCGACCCCGAGGACGCCGACGAGGGCCAGCCCGCTGAGCCCGACGCCGATCCCGATCGGCAGGGTCCCACGAGCCTGGACCCACAGGAGAGACCGGACGACGCGGCCGCTCGTTTCGGGAGGCGGGCCGTACCGGCGCGGGCGCAGCGCGAACGGCAGGAGGAGCGCCGGAACGAACAGGGCGATGGCCAGGCTGACGTGGACGATCAGCAGCGGGATCAGCACCAGCGGGGACATCGGCGGCGATTGTAGGGTCGAGTGGCAGCCGAGCCTCGTGGCCGGCCCTCTAGCCAGCCGCCTGCGCCGTCAGCCGGGGACCCGACGCGTGGTCACCCCCGGCGCGACGCGCCTCGAGCGCGACCCAATCCTCGCTTGCCCGGCGACCCGTCACGGTCAGGCCGGCCGCCTCGAAGGCCTCGCGCACCACCGCTTCGCGGTCGCGGAAGATGCCCGACGCGACGAGGATTCCGCCGGGCGGGAGCTCGGCGGCCAGGCCGGGGGCGAGGCCGACGAGGACGCTCGCGATGAGGTTCGCGAGGACCAGGTCAAAGCGGGGCTCGCCGGACGGCAGCGAGCCCGGCCGCGCCGTGACCCGCGGACCGAGCCGGTTCCGGGTCGCGTTGGCCAGCGTCGCCTCGATCGCGATCGGGTCGATGTCGAGGCCGAGCGCGGTGGCGGCCCCCAGCCGCACGGCGGCGATCGACAGGATCCCGGAGCCACAGCCGACGTCGAGGACGCGGGCGCCACCGATCGCCGAGCGATCGGCCACGGACTCCAGCGCCTCCAGGCAGAGCCGGGTCGTGGGATGAAGACCCGTCCCGAACGCCATCCCCGGGTCGAGCGCGAGCACGACCTCGTCGGCGGCCGCTCGATGCCGGCGCCACGACGGCTGGATGACGATGCGCCGGCCGATCCGCGTCACCGGGAAGTGGCGCTTCCAGGCTTCGGCCCAGTCGGCCTCGTCGACGAGGCGGGTCGTGACCGGCCCGATCGGCCGGAGGTCGAACGCCCGGAGGTGGTCGAGCGCCTGCTCGACCGCGGCGGAGGCCTGGTCGGCGACGGCGGGGTCGCGCGCCGGCATGTAGGCCCGGATGACCGCCGGCCGGGCCGGGTCCACCCGGGCGGACAGCCCTTCGTCGACAAGCTCGAAGCCGGGCTCGACGCTCGTCCCGCCGGGCGCCACCCGACCGAGGATCTCGGACACGGCCTCGACCGCCTCGAGATCGACCTCGACCGAGAGCTCGAGCCAGCTCGCCGGCGCCGGCCGCCGAGCCCTAGCCAAGCTTGTCGCGGACCTTGCCCAGGAGCGTAGTGCCGTCGCTGACCGGCTCGTCGGCGGCGACGGCGTAGGCGTGGAGGGCCTCGCGCTGGGCCTTCGAGAGGTGGGCGGGCACCGCGATGTCGACGATGACGTGGAGATCGCCCCGGATGCCGCTCCGGCGGAGGTGGGGCACGCCCCGGCCGCGCAGCCGGATCTCCGTTCCGGGCTGCGTGCCGGCCTTGATCTCGACGACCTCGTCGTCGCCGCCGATCGTCGGGACGGCGATGCGTGTCCCGAGGGCCGCCTGGGCCAGCCCGATCGCGGCCTCGTAGATCAGCTCCGTGCCGTCGCGCTTCAGAGTCGGATGCGGCGCAACGTGGACGGCGACGTAGAGGCTGCCCGCCGGCCCGCCGTGGCGCCCGACCTCGCCCTCGTTCGACAGCCGGATCTGGTGGCCCTCGTCGATGCCGGCCGGGATCGTGACGCGCAGGCTCCGCTGCCGCTCGACGCGGCCCTCGCCCTTGCAGGTCTCGCAGGGCGTCTCGACGATCGTCCCGTCGCCCCGACAGCGAGGGCACGTCGTGACGTTGACCATCTGGCCGAGCATCGTCTGGCGGACGCTGCGGATCTCACCGCGACCGTTGCACTGCGGGCAGGTCGTCGGTGCCGTGCCGGGCTTCGCGCCGCTCCCGGCGCACGTCTCGCAGCGGGCCAGGACCGGGAACTCGATCTCCTTCTCGGTCCCGAGAATCGCGTCCTCGAAGGTGATCCTGAGGTCGTAGCGCAGGTCCGCGCCGCCGGCCGGACGTCCTCGCCGCGACGCGGCCGCGTTCCCCCCGAAGAACGCGTCGAAGATGTCGGCGAAGCCGCCGAAGCCCGCCGCCGCGTCGCCGACGTCGGCCGTGCCGAACAGGTCATAGCGCTGCCGGCGCTCGGCGTCGGACAGGACCTGGTAGGCCTCGTTGATCTCCTTGAACCGCTGCTGGGCAGCCGGGTCCTGGTTCACGTCCGGATGCCACTGCTGGGCGAGGCGCCGGAACGACTTCTTGATGTCCGCGTCGCTCGCACCGCGTTCGACGCCGAGCACCGCGTAGTAGTCGAGGGTGGCCATCGACGGAAGGATACGGGCGACGCCGTTACGATCCCGGCGTGGACCGCCTCCTGGAGCCACCGGTCGAGCGACCCCGGCTCACCGTGGCCCTCACCTTCGACAGCGACGCGATCTCCGACTCGATCCGCCGCGGCGATCCGCCCGTGAAGCTGTCCCACGGCGAGTTCGGCCCACGCGTGGCGGTGCCCCGGATCCTCGACGTCCTCGAGGCCGAGGCGATCGGGGCGACCTGGTTCATCCCCGGCCACACGCTCGAGACGTTCGCCGACTCGACCGCCGCCATCCGGTCGCGTGGCCACGAGCTCGCCTGCCACGGCTGGTACCACGAGGACTTCTCGGCCCTCGAGGTCGCCGAGCAGCGAGAGATCCTCGCCCGCTGCGTCGAGGCCTTCAGCCGCGTCGCCGGAACGCCGCCCGCCGGGCATCGGGCGCCCTACTGGGCCCTCGCCGCCGAGACGCTCCGGCTCGTCGAGGAGGCCGGCTTCCGGTACGACTCGTCGCTGATGGCCGACGACTACCGGCTCTACCGCGTCCGCCACGGCGACCGGCACTCCACGACGGACGGCACCACCTGGGGCGAGCCGGGCGACCTCGTCGAAGTGCCGATCTACTGGGCCCTGGACGACTGGCCGCATTTCGAGCCCAGACCGAGCCGCGACGGGCTGTCGGCCCCGTCCAAGGTCCTCGAGATCTGGCTCGGCGAGCTGCGCTACGCCCACGCCAACGCGCCAGGCGGGCTCCTCACCGTGACGATGCACCCGGAGTGCATCGGCCGGGGCCACCGGATGACGATCCTCGAGACGTTCATCCGCGAGGCGAAGGCGCTCGACGGCGTCGTGTTCGAGCGGCTCGATGCCTTCGTTGCGCGCTGGGGCAGCGCCGCGAGCTAGCGGCTACTCCGTCGCCGCGAGGGCCACGGCCCGCGCCAGGACGGCGTCGAGCATCGCCGGGGTCAGGCGCTTCGTGAACGTGTTCTGCTGACTCGGGTGGAACGAGCCGACGAGCGTCCGCGCACCGATCACGACCTCCGCCCCGTGGCCGAACCGCGGGCGCGGCCGCGGGACGGCCTCGCCGGCCTGGGCGAGGACGCGGAGGACGGCGTTCCAGGCGAACGCGCCGAGGACCACGAGCAGCGTCGCCTCGTCGAGGATCGCCAGCTCCCGGGCGAGGAAGGGCGCACAGGCATCCCGCTCGTCGATCGTGGGCTTGTTGGCCGGCGGCGCGCAGCGGACCGCCGCCGCGATCCGGGCGCCGGTCAGCGTCAGCCCGTCGTTCGCCCGGCGGCTCGACTCGCGGTCGGCCAGCCCGGCCCGGTGGAGGGCCGCCCACAGGAAGTCGCCGCTCGCGTCGCCGGTGAAGACCCGGCCCGTCCGGTTGCCGCCGTGGGCCGCGGGCGCCAGCCCGACGATGAGGATCCGCGCATCCGGATCGCCGAAGCCCGGCAGCGGGCGGCGCCAGTACGGCTCGTCGCGGTAGCGGGCGACCTTCTCCCGGGCGACCTGCTCGCGCCAGGCGACGAGGCGCGGGCAGCGGCGACACTCGACGATCTCGGCCTCGAGCCGGGCGAGCTCGAGCCGGCGGGTCGTGGCGTCTACTTGAGCAGGAGCCTGTCGAGCCGGCGGGCGACGATGAGCAGCCCGACCACGCCCATCGCCAGCAGGTACACGACGTGGACGAGGAGCTGTGGCCCGACGACCCCGAGCGACAGCGACCGGATCAGCTCGACACCGTGGTACAGCGGCGTGAGCTGGACGAGGAGCTGGATCGGCGCCGGGAATGTCGAGATCGGGAAGAACGTGCCCGAGAAGAGGAACAGCGGCTGCAGCACGAGCTGGATCAGGTCGAAGTCCTGCCAGCCCCGGGCGTAGGTCGTGGCCGCCATCCCGACCGACGCGAACGCGAAGCCGATGAGGATCGCCGCCGGAATCGCCAGGACGAAGAGCGGCGATCGGATCAGGGGCGTGACCGCCGCGTTCACGAAGACGATGACAAGCACGAAGCCCGTCGCGTACAGCAGGCCCCGGAAGAGGGCCCAGGCGATCTCCCCGACCGCGATGTCGCCGACGGCGAGCGGCGTCGCGAGCATCGCGTCGTAGACCTTGTCCCAGCGAAGCTTGCCGTAGACGTTGAACGTGACCTCGAAGATCGCGCCGTTCATCGACGACGAGGCGAGCAGCGCGGGTGCCACGAACATCGCGTACGGCACGGGTTGGCCGTCCGGGCCGGGCAGCGTCCCGACGAGGCTGCCGATGCCGAACCCGATCGCGAACAGGTAGAAGAGCGGCTCGAAGAAGCCCGAGGCGAGGACGAGCCACGTCCGACGATAGAGGTACAGGCTCCGCTCGAACGGGTGGATCGCCCGCCGGCTGCCGATCGAGAGCGGCGGCACCACTCGCGGAACGAGGGCGCGGCCCGGCGCGGTCACGTGGCCAGCCGCCGCTGGAACGCGATCAGGCACAGCACGAGGCCGCCGAGCGCGTAGAGGAGGAGCACGCCGAGATGGACGAGGGCGATGCCGGGGCCCGCCGCGATCGTCCCCAGCGCGATGGACCGGCTGAGCGCGACGCCGTGGTACAGCGGCGTCAGCCACGCGATCGGCTGGAGGAACCACGGCAGGCTCTCGACCGGGAAGAACGCGCCGCTGAACAGGAACAGTGGCGTGATCGCGAACCGGAAGATGTAGTTGAAGCTGGTCATGACCTTCTGGGTCGCGGCATAGGCCGCGATCGGCGTCGCGAAGGCCAGGCCGGTGAGGGTCGCGACGGGGACCGCGAGGACGATCAGCGGCGACTGGACCGCCCCGAACGGCACCATGACCAGCACGAAGATCGAGCCGACGAGCGTGATCCGGGTCGCGATCCAGGCCAGCTGGCCGAGGGCGATCTCGGCCGGGCCGATCGGCGTCGCGTGCATCGCGTGGTATCGCTTCTGCCAGACGAAGCCGCCCATGATCGGGAACGTGGCCTCGAACGACGCGGTCTGCATGACCGTCGCGGCGAGCAGGCCGGGCGCCAGGAAGACCAGGTACGGGACGCCGAGCGTCGCACCGCCGCCGCCGCGGTTCACGTACGTCCCGAGGCCGACGCCCATCGCGAGCAGGAACAGGACCGGCGACAGGAACGAGTTGAACAGCGACCCACGCCAGGTCCGCCGGTAGAGGAGGAACTGGTGCTCGTAGGCCTTTGCGACCCGGGCGAGGAAGCCCTCCGTCGGCGGGGCCGGCGGGCGCGCGATCGGCGTCCTCGTGCTGGGCGTCGGAGCGATGGCCGCAGTCACTCGATCAGGCTCCGGCCGGTGAGCCGCAGGAACACGTCCTCGAGCGTGGACCGGCGCACGAGCACGGTCTCGGGCTGGAGCCCACGCTCGCGGGCGGCCACCACGGCGGCCTCGCCGTCGTCGGCATACAGCAGCACCCGGTCGGGGAGGCGCTCGACCCGCTCGGCGAGATCGTCGAGCTGGTGGTCGAGACGATCCTGCTCGCCCGGCGCGAACCGCATCTCGGTGACCTCGCGGGTCGAGTACCGCTCGATCAGCTGGCGGGGCGAGCCCTCCGCCACGATCCGGGCCTTGTCCATGACGACCAGCCGGTCGCAGAGCTGCTCCGCCTCGTCCATGTAGTGGGTCGTCAGGACGAGCGTGGTCCCCCGCTGCTTCAGCCGGTAGAGGCGATCCCAGACCAGGTGCCGGGCCTGCGGATCGAGGCCCGTCGTCGGCTCGTCGAGGAGCATGAGGTCCGGCCGGTTGATCAGCGACCGGGCGATCGACAGGCGGCGCTTCATCCCGCCGGACAGCGGCTCGACCTGGCTGCCGGCGCGGTCCGTCAGCTGGACGAAGTCGAGGAGCTCCGCCGCGCGGCGCTTGGCCTCGCTCCGCTTCATCCCGAAGTAGCGGCCGTAGATGACGAGGTTGTCCTCGACGGTGAGCTCCGTGTCGAGCGTGTCCTGCTGCGGGACCACGCCGATCCGGGCCCGGATCCGGGGACCGTCGGCGGCCGGATCCATGCCGAGGACACTCAGCTCGCCGTCGGTGACGGGCGAGACGCAACCGATCATCCGCATCGTCGACGTCTTGCCGGCCCCGTTCGGCCCGAGGAAGCCGAAGGCCTCGCCGGGCGCGACCTCGAAGTCGATCGCGTCGACCGCGGTGAACGCCCCGAACCGCTTCGTCAGGTTCCGGGCGCAGATAAGTGGCGGCGTCGCCGAGCCCTCGCCGCTGGCCGTGGGCCCGGCCACCATCGTGGCGTCCTGCATCAGGCGGCGAATCCTAGCCGAGGCTCGTGACACCGGCCTGTCACGAACGGGGTCAGTCCGGGCGACGGCCGTCCTGTTCCTGGATCGAGCCGCTCGCGTGATCGCCACGATAAGCGCGGGGTGACCGCCGGCAGTCATCTTCGACCGTCGATGGACGGCGTTCGCTTCGGGCGTCGGGTCCGGGCCCTGCGACGGCGCCGTGGCTGGACCCAGGCGAGGCTTGCCGCCGAGGCCGGGATGTCGCGAGGCGTGGTCGCGGGGGTCGAGCAGGGACGCGCCGAGCGCGTGACCGTCCTGACCCTCGAGCGGGTGGCCCGCCCGCTGCGCGCGAGGGTGGTGTGTCAGCTCGATTGGGACGGGCCCGCCCTCGACCGGCTGCTCGACGAGCGTCACGCATCGCTCGTCGAGGCAACGATCGGGCTGCTCGGCGTGGCCGGCTGGGAGACGCTGCCCGAGGCATCCTTCAGCCTCGCCGGAGAGCGCGGCTCGATCGACATCCTGGCCTGGCATCCGGCCTATCGGGCACTGCTCGTCGTCGAGGTCAAGTCGACGATTGCCGACGTCCAACGGACCTTGTTCGTCCTCGATCGGAAGTTGCGCCTCGCACCACGGGTTGGCACCGACCGCGGGTGGACCTCGAGCTCCGTCTCGAAGCTCCTCGTCGTCAACGACGACCGGACGTCGCGGCGGCGGGTCGGAACGCATCGGGCGATTTTCGGGAGTACGTTCCCGGCGAGGGGCTGGGCGTGCCGCCGCTGGCTCCGCGCGCCGGAGGCACACGACCGGCCGCTCGCGGGCCTCCTATTCCTGACACCCGAATCCCAGGCGGTCACGAGGCAACGTTGCCGGAGACCCTGAAGGTCGCCTTCCCACGGGCGTGCCAACACTCTTCGCCATTGGCTCGATTCGGCGGTCATCCGTCAAGAGTCGCGGTGTCACGTGACTGCTCCAGATTCCGATGTCAACAAGTCGCCCGGCGAGGTCGCCTGGCCAAGTCGCCCGGCCAAGGTCGCCCGGCCAAGCCGCCCGGCCAAGCCGCCCGGCCGAACACCTGGCGCGCAGCGTCCCTCTTCGCGGTCGCGGCATGCCCTGCCCGGATCAAGGCCCGGAATCGAAGAGCCGGCCCGGGCTGCTCCCGGACCGGCTCCGTCGCGTTGGGCGCGCGGCCCGAGGGTCAGACCTCCTTGAACTCGCCTTCGACCGTCTCGTCGGAGCCGCCGTCGCCACCGGAGCGGGCGCCGGCGCCCGCCGGCTCGCCCTCCCCGCCGGCGCCACCGGTCGCGCCACCCTCGCCGCCGGTCCCGTCGGAGCCGGTGCCGTCACCGGAGCCGGCGGCCGAGGCGGCCTGGGCCGCCTGATAGGCGGCGGTCGCGACCCGGTTCAGCGTCCCCGACAGGGACTCCATCCCGGAGCGCACGAGCGCGATGTCCGAGCCCTTCAGCGCTTCCCGGAGGCCGGCGACCTTCGTCTCGACCTCGTTGCGGTCCTCCGCCGAGACCTTGTCGCCGAGATCGGCGAGCGTCCGCTCGGCCTGGTAGGTGAGCTGCTCCGCCTGGTTGCGGGTCTCGACCTCCTCGCGCCGCTTGCGGTCCTCCTCGGCGTGGCTCTGGGCCTCGCGGACCATCTTGTCGACGTCGTCCTTCGAGAGCATCGACGAGGCCGTGATCCGGACCTGCTGCTCCTTGCTCGTCGCCCGGTCCTTCGCCTTCACGTCGAGGATGCCGTTCGCGTCGATGTCGAACGTCACCTCGATCTGGGGGATGCCGCGGGGCGCCGGCGGGATGCCGTCGAGGATGAAGCGGCCGAGGGTCTTGTTGTCGGCCGCGAAGTCGCGCTCGCCCTGGAGGACGTGGATCTCGACCTGGCTCTGGTTGTCCGAAGCGGTCGAGAACGTCTGCGACTTCGAGGTCGGGATCGTCGTGTTCCGCTCGATCAGCTTCGTCATGACGCCGCCGAGGGTCTCGATGCCGAGCGACAGCGGGGTCACGTCGAGGAGCAGGACGTCCTTCACCTCGCCGCCGAGGACGCCCGCCTGGATGGCCGCGCCGACGGCGACGACCTCGTCCGGGTTGACGCCCTTGTGGGGCTCCTTGCCGAACAGGCTCTTGACGAGCTCCTGGACGGCCGGCATCCGGGTCATGCCGCCGACGAGGATGACCTCGTCGATGTCGCCGGACTTCAGGCCGGCGTCCTTGAGGGCGGCCTGGACCGGTGCCTTGGTCTTGTCGATGAGGTCCTTGACGAGGTCCTCGAGCTTCGCCCGGGTGAGGGTGATCACGAGGTGCTTCGGGCCGGAGGCATCGGCCGTGACGTACGGGAGGTTGATCTCGGTCGACATCGTCGACGAGAGCTCGATCTTCGCCTTCTCGGCCGCCTCCTTGAGGCGCTGGAGGGCCTGAGGATCCTTCGACAGGTCGATCCCCTGGTCCTTCTTGAACTCCGTCAGCAGCCATTCGATGACCTTCTGGTCGAAGTCGTCGCCGCCGAGGTGGGTGTCGCCGTTCGTGGCCTTGACCTCGAAGACGCCGTCGCCGAGCTCGAGGATCGAGATGTCGAAGGTGCCGCCACCGAGGTCGTAGACCGCGATCTTCTCGTCCTGCTTCTTGTCGAGGCCGTAGGCGAGGGCCGACGCGGTCGGCTCGTTGATGATCCGCTTGACGTCGAGGCCGGCGATCCGGCCGGCGTCCTTGGTCGCCTGGCGCTGGGTGTCGTCGAAGTAGGCCGGCACGGTGATGACCGCGTCGGTGATCTTCTCGCCGACGTATGCCTCCGCGTCCGCCCGGAGCTTCTGGAGGATCATCGCCGAGATCTCGGGCGGCGAGTACGTCTTGCCGTCGGCGAGCTTGACGAGGACGCCGTCCGACTTCTCGTCCTTGACGACTTGGTACGGGACGAGCGACTTGCTGCGCTGGACCTCGGCGTCGTCCCAGCGGCGGCCCATGAATCGCTTGATCGAGAAGATCGTGTTCGCCGGGTTCGTGACGGCCTGGCGCTTGGCGAGCTGGCCGACGAGCCGCTCGCCGCCCTTCGTGAAGGCGACGACCGACGGGACGGTCCGGCCACCCTCGGCCGAGGCGATGACGGTGGGCTCGCCGCCTTCCATGACGGCGACGACCGAGTTCGTCGTGCCGAGGTCGATGCCGATGATCTTGCCCATGTGGTGGTGCTCCCTCTGGTCTGCTGTCAGGTGGTGGTCAGTGGACGCGTTCGGTGTCGGGTTCGGATTGGTGGGCCGCGACGGCCACGAGCGCGGGCCGGATGACCCGGTCGCGGAGCCGATAGCCGCGCCGCAGCTCCTCGACGATCTCGCCGTCGGGCCGGCCGGTGCCGGGCACGTTGGCGACGGCTTCGTGGAGTCTCGGGTCGAACGATTCGCCGGGCCCGCCCTCGATCTCGCTCACACCCTCGCTCTCGAGGAGGAGGCGGAGCTTCCGGTCGATCGCGGCGATGCCCTCGACCCACGGGTCGCCGTCGAGCGCTGCGGGCCGCGTCTCGACCGCCCGGTCGAAGTCGTCAGCGAGGGCCAGCACCTTGCGGATCAGGTCCTCGGCCGCGAGGCCGAGCATCGCATCGCGCTCCTCCGAGGTTCGGCGGCGGAAGTTCTGGAACTCGGCGCGCTCGCGCTGCAAGGCGCCGAGGTACTCGTCGCGCTCGCGTTGGAGATCGTCGCGCTCCTCGGCCGAGGCGGCATTGGCCTTCTGGGCCTCCTCGAGATCCTGGCGGGCCTGGTCACGCTCGGCGAGGAGGCGCTGGATCTCGGCGAGGAGCTTCTTCGGCGAGACGTCCACCGGGGTGACCCGGTGTGGCGCCTGCGTCTGGCCGTGGGGCTGCGGTGGCTGGCGGCGTGGTCGATCCATCATCTCGAACGGCCCTATGCGTACAGGTGGTCGACGAGCTCGTTCATCAGCCCCGAGACGAAGCGCACGGTCCCGATGGCCGCCGGATAGGCAAGCCGGGTGGGACCGAGCACGCCGACGACGCCGACGGCCCGCCCCTGGCGCCCGTACGGGGCGAGGACGAGGCTGACGTCGCGCATGTCGGCCGGCGGGTTCTCGTGGCCGATGAACACCTGGACGACGCCCGATGCGGCGACCGCGCCGACGAGCTCGCCGAGGTAGGCCCGGTTCTCGAGCGCCGAGAAGACCCGCCGCAGCTTGTCGCTGTCGGCGAACTCGGGCGCCCCCATCACGTTCAGCAGCCCGTCGGAGAAGACCTCCTCGACCGCCTCCGTGTCGTAATCGTGCAGGATCCGGACGATGCGCTCGCCGATCCGGCGGAGGAGCTGGGCATGCGGCCGGCTGGCGTCCAGGCCGCGGAGCGCGCTTTCGATGCGGCTGACGGTCGCCCCGGCGACGAGCTCGTTCAGGAGGCCGGCCACCTCGGTGAGGGCGGACTGGCCCTCGCCCTGCTCGAGCGTCACGAGGGACTGCTTGATCGAGCCTTCCCGCAGCACGACGACGAGGCTGGCGAGGCGATCGCTGATCGACACGAGATCCACCCGGCGCACGTGGGCCGCCACCGGCTTGGCCGGCGTCGCGAGGCCCGCCGCGCGGGTCAGCGAGGCGATGGTCGATGCCGCGAGCCGGAACCAGTGCTCGCTCGCGTACTCCACCTGGCCGAACTGGTGCCGGATCGTGAGCTGCTCGACCTCGGGCATCAGGGCCGAGTCCATGATCGACTCCACGTACCAGCGGTAGCCGGCATCGGTCGGCGTGCGGCCGGCCGAGGTGTGCGGGTGGGTCAGCAGGCCGGCGAGCTCGAGCTCGGCGAGGATGTTGCGGACGGTCGCGCTCGAGACGCCCAGGCCGTATCGCTCGACGAGCGCCTGGCTGGCGATCGGCATCGCGCTCGTGACGTATTCCTCGATGACGGCCCGGAGGATCGCCTGCGATCGGAGGTCCAATGGGCCGGTGGTGCGACGGATCCGACGCGCCAAGGCCGGTGTGCTCCTGTCCCTGTGTGCGGTCTGGTGGCGGTGGTTAGCACTCTCCCTACCAGAGTGCTAACGAGGTGCTGGCATCGTAGCCCGGCCGGGAGGGAGTGTCAATCGCGTCAGACGAGGCGGGCGAAGACCTCGTTTGACAGGAGCCGGCCCCGGAGCGTCAGGGCGTAGCGGTCGCCGGCCGGCTGGAGCAGGCCGGCCTCGATGGCCCACGGGACGACCGTCGCGGCCGGGCCCGTGCTGGCGCCGACGGCATCGAGGCCGCCGGCCGTCCGGAGGGCCAGGATCGCCGCCTCGGCGGCCGCGGTCTGCGCATCGAGCGCCTCGGAGCCACCGGGCGGGAGCGCTGGTGCCCCCGCCGCCGGAGCCAGGGCGGCCAGGTACCCGTCCAGCCGGGCCGCATTCCAGCGGCGGACCGCCCCGTCAAAGGCATGCGCCCCGGGACCCACGGCCTCGTACGGCTCCCTCCGCCAGTAGACCTGGTTGTGCCGGCTCTCGTGGCCGGGTCGGGCCCAGTTGCTGATCTCGTACCAGGCCAGGCCCACCTCGGCCAGCCGCCCGTCGGCCAGCTCGTACTCGGCCGCGGCGCGATCCGCGTCCTGGGCGGCTCGTGCCCGATCGCGCCACCGACGGGCACCGGAGCGGACGGGCAGGTGGTCCCCGAAGTCGCCGGTGAGACCCTCCGCGTCGGGGTCGTCAAGCGTCAGCGCATAGATCGAGAGGTGGTCGGGCTCGAGGGCGAGCGCCGCGTCGAGGGTTCGCGTGAACCGGTCGAGGGTCGAGCCCGGGAGGTCGAGCAGGAGGTCGAGGCTGACGGACGGGATGCCGGCCGCTCGGGCGGCCTCGACCGTCGCGGCGACGTCGGCCGGGGCGTGACGACGACCCAGCCGCCGCAGCTCGGCGGCGTCGAGGCTCTGCGCGCCGATCGACACGCGGCTCACGCCGACATCCCGGAAGCCGGCGGCATCGCCGCGCTCGTCGGGTCCCGGGTTGACCTCGATCGTGACCTCGGCGTCCGGCGCCAGGCCGAAGCGCCGGCGCACGAGCCCGACGAGGCGATCGAGATCGTGGGCCGGCAGCAACGATGGCGTGCCGCCGCCGAGGTAGAGCGAGCGGAGCGGCGGTCGGGCGCTCCCCCACCGCTCGTCGAGGGCGTCGGCGCGGAGGTCGAGCTCCGCCTCCAGCGCGGCGACGAACGCGGCCACGCGGCTGCGCGGCCCGCGGGCCGCGGCGCCGGCGAGCACGACGAAGTCGCAGTACGGACAGACCGAGACGCAGAACGGGACGTGGACGTAGAGCGCGACAGGGGGCCGTGGCCCGTCCTCGAGATGGCCGGCTCCCATCGCCGGCTCGGCGTCGATCAACGGTCGGCGCCGGACTCCCGGAGTGCCGGGTCGCGCGTCCCGCGCTCGACCGAGTGCCAGCCGATCGGCGCCTGGCGCCGCCGCTCGACCTCCTCGGGCTCGGTGCCCTTCGGAGCGAGCTGGCCGGCGTGGCCGGTGGTGAGGAACACCGCGACGCGCGTGACGGCGTGCCCGAGGAATGCCGCACCGATCCCGTCCGTCCAGAAGGTGACCGTCCCGCCGACGAGCCCGATCACCAGCGACAGCAGGAACATCGTCACGTCGCGGCCGGGCGCGCCGAGGCGCGTCGCCAGCGTGTAGGCGAGCGCCTGGGCGACGATCGCGAGGTTCAGCGGCGTCCCGATCCACAGGAGATAGCCGAAGAGCGCCCCGCGGAACGTGGCCTCGTCGATGAACGCGGTGAGGATCTCGTTCGTCAGGGCGCCGGGGTACGACCACGCCTCGGGGAGGCGGATCCGGCGGTAGCGCAGCCAGGCCATCCCGATCGCCAGGGCTACCCCGCCGATTCCGAGGGCCAGCCCGAGGAGGATGGCGAGCTTCGTCCCGACGGTCAGGAACAGGTCCACGTCGGCCGACGGATGGACGACCGTGATCGCGGCGATCCCGCCGATGCCGAGGGCGTACCACGCGAGCCGACGCCAGATCGATCGGCGCCTGCCGTCGACGGGCTCGTCGTACTCGGCCGCGCCGAAGGCGTTCGCCTCGACCCGGAGCATGACGAGCAGGAGGGTCAGGCCGAGCCCGACCAGCACCCGGAGCGTCGTTTCCACCGGCTCTCGGTCCCTCCCGGGCCCCTCAGCCCTCGTCGGTTCGGAGCATCGCCAGGAACGCTTCCTGCGGGATCTCGACGGATCCGACCCGCTTCATGCGTCGCTTGCCCTCTTTCTGCTTCTCGAGGAGCTTGCGCTTGCGGGTGATGTCGCCACCGTAGCACTTGGCCAGCACGTTCTTGCGCAACGCCCGCACCGTCTCGCGGGCGATCACGTTCGCGCCGATCGCCGCCTGGATCGGCACCTCGAACAGCTGGCGCGGGATCAGCTCCTTGAGGCGGGCCGCCAGCGTCCGCCCGATCGAGGTCGCCTGGTCGCGGTGGACGATCATCGAGAGGGCGTCGACCGGCTCGCCGGCCACGAGGACGTCGAGCCGCACGAGGTTGGCCGCCCGGTAGCCGATCTCTTCGTAGTCGAGGGAGGCGTAGCCCGCGGTCCGTGTCTTCAGCTGGTCGTAGTAGTCGACGATGAGCTCGGCGAGCGGCAGCTCGAAGTGCATGAGGACCCGCGTCGGGTCGATGTACTCGAGGTCGACGAACGTCCCGCGGCGGTTCGTCGAGAGCTCCATCAGCGGACCGATGTACGTCGCGGGCGTCACCACCGAGAGCCGGACCCAGGGCTCGCGGATCTCCTCGATCTCCCCGACCGGCGGCAGCCTCGACGGGTTGTCGACCCGGACGACGCCGCGGTCCTGGATCCGGACGACCTCGAACTCGACCGACGGGGCGCTGGCGATGAGGTCGAGCGCGAACTCCCGCTCGAGCCGCTCCTGGACGATCTCCATGTGGAGCAGTCCGAGGAACCCGCACCGGAACCCGAAGCCGAGGGCCACCGAGCTCTCTGGCTCGAACGAGAACGAGGCGTCGTTCAGGTGGAGCTTCTCGATCGCGTCACGGAGGAGCGGGTAGTCCTCGCCGCTCACCGGGTAGATGCCCGCGAACACGAGGCTCTTCGCCTCCTGATAGCCGGGCAGCGGCGTCGGCGCCGGCGCCTCGGCCGAGGTGATCGTGTCGCCGACCTGCGCCTCGCGGACGTTCTTCAGGCCGGTCGCCACGTAGCCGACCTCGCCCGCCCGGAGGGCATTGACCGGCACGAGCTGGGGCCGGAACACGCCGAGCTCGAGGAGGTCCGCCTCGGCCCCCGAGGCCATGAGCCGGATCCGGTCGTGGACGTGGAGCGTGCCGCTCGCCAGCCGGACGTAGACCACGACGCCCTTGTACGGGTCGTAGTGCGAGTCGAAGACCAGCGCGCGCAGGTGATCGTCGGGGTCGCCCTTGGGCGGCGGGATCCGTTCGACGATCGCCTCGAGGACGTCGGGGACGCCGGTCCCCTCCTTGGCCGAGACGAGGATGACCTCCTCGCGAGGGATCGCGAGGACGCTCTCGAGCTCATCCATCACGACCTCGGGCTGGGCCGAGGGCAGGTCGATCTTGTTGATGACGGGCACGATCGTCAGGCCCTCACGGAGGGCGAGGTGGACGTTGGCCAGCGTCTGGGCCTCGATGCCCTGCGCGGCGTCGACGACGAGGATCGCGCCCTCGCACGCCTGCAGGCTGCGGCTGACCTCGTAGCTGAAGTCGACGTGGCCGGGGGTGTCGATCAGGTTGAGCCCGTACGTCAGGCCGTCGCGGGCCGGGTACTCGAGCCGGACTGCGCGGGCCTTGATCGTGATCCCCTTCTCGCGCTCGAGGTCCATCGAGTCGAGAACCTGGCTCGTCATCAGCCGCGGATCGATCGCGTGGGTCAGCTCGAGCAGGCGGTCGGCCAGCGTCGACTTGCCGTGGTCGATGTGGGCGATGATCGAGAAGTTGCGCAGGCGCTCCTTCGGGATCACCAGCGCCGAGGGGTTGGCCACGAGGCGGGAGTCTAGCCCCGGGCGCCCGGTCGGCCGCTCGATACGATGCCGGCGTGACCGAGCCCGCCGGCCTTCCGCGATCCCTGGTCCAGGGCTATGGGCGCTTCCGCGCCGGTCGCTATGCCGCCGACGCGGATCGGTACCGGCACCTGGCGGAGGCGGGCCAGCGGCCGCGGACGCTCGTGATCGCCTGCTCCGACTCGCGGTCCGCGCCGGAGGCCGTCTTCGACGCCGGGCCGGGCGAGCTGTTCGTCGTGCGCAACGTGGCCGCACTCGTGCCGGTGTTCGCCCTGGACGCGGGCGCCCACGGCGTGAGCGCCGCGCTCGAGTACGCCGTGCTCGCGCTCGGGGTCGAGGAGGTCGTGATCCTCGGACACGGCCGCTGCGGCGGGATCGCGGCCGCCCTCGACCCGGCGGCACCCCTCACCTCCACGGACTTCGTCGGGACGTGGACGGCCGGCCTGCGCGACCTCGCGGAATCGATCGCGCTGCCGCCGTCGGCCGGCGACGACGAGCGCCGGCTGGCCCTCGAGCGCCGGTCGATCGAGGCGTCCATCGATCACCTCCGGACGTTCCCGTGGATCCGGCGGCGCGAGGCTGATGGCGTCCTGCGGCTGCACGGCGCCTGGTTCGACATCGCCCTCGGCGAGCTCCATGAGGTCGGATCGACGGGTTGGCGACCGGTGCCGGTGGCTCCGCCGACCGACTGAGCCGCGCTGGCCGGGGTGCAGCTCGGGCGGGGCTCCGGCTAGGCGTGGACCGCCGCGAGGGCGGTCACCCCGATCGCGATGAGCCCGACGCCGGCGACCTGGACTCGCTGCAGCCGCTCGCCGAACAGCACGAAGCCCCCGACCGCCGCGATCGCGGCGAATTGCGACGAGAGCACGGCCGCGGCCGCGACGCCGTCGTGGGCGGCGATGACGTAGAGCCCGCTCCCGATCGCCTCGAGGACTCCGGAGACGACCACGAACGGCAGGGCGGGCCGGGTCAGCCGAAGGCGACGCACGAGCAGCAGCGGGAGCGCGATCGCCGCGACGCCGACGATCCGCGAAGAGGCGACCACCCAGATCGGCGGCACGGTGGCCCCGAGCCGGCCGGCGATCACGAGGCCGATCGAGAAGCTCGCGGCCGCGGCCAGGGACAGCCCGATCGCGCGAGCGAGATGCGGATCCCGCGCGTCGCCGGCCGAGCGCTCGACGGCGGCCAGCACCACGCCGAACGTGATCACCGCGAGCACGAGCGTCGTCGGGACGTTGATGTGCTCGCCGAGCACCACCGAGATGACCGCCGCGCCAGCCCCCTCCGTCGCGATGATCGGGGCCACGATCGAGACGCGGCCGATCCGGAGCGCCGCATAGGCGCACAGGAGCCCGACGTTGTAGCTGACGCCGACGACGAACAGCCCGGCCAGCTCGGCCACCCCGAGGGGCCCGGACGGCGTGGCGATGGCGAAACCGATCGAGACGACGAAGCCGACCGTCATCACCCAGGCGATGACCGAGAACGGGCCGATGAGGCGGCTCGACCGGGAGGAGGAAAGCGTCGCGAACGCCCAGGACAGTGCGGCGCCGAGGCCACCGACGATCGCGATCACGGCGCGGAGTCTGACAGGGCGCCTTCGTCAGGATCGGGTCCGGCCTCTGCTACCATCGGCGCCCGTGCCCGGCGCCCGACCCGCGTCCGCACGTCCGACCATCGCACGAGAGGGATTTCGACTTGGCCAGAACGCCCCGGAAGTGGAAGGGCGCCCGCAGCCCGTCCGGCCTCAAGCGAGTTCGCAGCGCCGAGCGGCGCGAGGCGATCCTCGGCCCGCGCCGGTCCGCCGCGAAGACCGCGGTCCGCACGGCCGCTGCCGTGGCCGCCGTGCCCGCGGCCGGCGATGACCCGCTTGCCTCCCTGGCGGAGGCCATGAGCGCTCTCGATCACGCGGCCAAGACCGGGGCCATCCATCCGAACGCCGCCGCGCGCCGCAAGTCGCGCCTCGCCCGCCGGGTGAACGCCCTCGCTGGCGGCGTCGGGCCAGCCGGGGCCGGCCAGGCCAAGACCGTCAGTCGGACGGCGGCCCAGAAGGCGGCAAAGGCCCGCATCGCCGCGGGCAAGGCCGACAAGGCCAAGGGCGCCCAGACGGCGGCCGGGAAGGCTCGGGCCGCGCTCAGCCGGACCTCACGGACCGAGGGCGGCGACGCCACCGATACCAGGCTGAAGGCCCAGCCCAAGGCGGCTCCGAAGGCCGCGGCCAGGCCGGCTCCGAAGCCGAAGGCCGCAGCCGCGAAGCCGGCCGCGAAGACAGCGGCCTCGAAGCCGGCGGCCAAGGCCACCGCACCCAAGGCCGCGACGAAGAAGCCGGCCGCGAAGAAGGCAGCCCCCAAGAAGGCCGCGAAGAGCTAGCTCCCCGCCGGAGCTCCGACGCCGGCCTGGGCGCCGGTCCCGGGCCGCGGTCGCGTCAACCCGAAGATCGCCGCGCCGCCGAGCGCGCCGCCGATCGACACGAGGAACAGCAGGGTCGCGGTGTTCAGCTGCTGGTCCCAATAGAGCGCCTGGAACGTGGCCGCGTCGGTGACGCCCGCCGCTCGCAGGGCGTCGCCCTGCTCGGTCAGGTAGCGGTGGTACACGCAGTCGGCGCCGGTCGCGCACGTCGGGCCGGTGACGGCCCCGTTCGCGTCGGTCTGGTTGTAGTCCGGGTAGCCGTTATCGGCGAAGAAGAACAGCGCCTTCACCCCCAGCAGCAACGCGGCGAGCGTCAGCCCGGTGACGGCGCCGGCGAACAGCCCGTTCATCACGAAGCGCGGCCACTCGCCGCGGATCCGGCCGGAACGGACCCCGGCGTAGTAGCCGATGAGCAGCCCGGCGGGCAGGGACAGGGCCCAGTAGATGGGCTCGATCGGGATGATCAGCAGGAAGCTGATCGCCGAGACGACCGCGACGCCCAGGCCGACAACGGCGGCGGTGATCGCGCCCCGATCGATCACGAAGCCGGCGCCGAGCGCGCGAGGGCGCTCCGGCCGGCGTAGACCGCCGATGCGCCGAGCTCCTCCTCGATCCGCAGGAGCCGGTTGTACTTCGCGACCCGCTCGGAGCGCGACGGTGCGCCCGACTTGATCTGGCCGGTGCCCATCGCGACGACGAGATCGGCGATCGTCGTGTCCTCGGTCTCGCCCGAGCGGTGGCTGACCATCGCCGCCCAGCCGGCCCGCCTCGCGAGCTCGACCGCCTTGATCGTCTCGGTGAGCGTGCCGATCTGGTTGACCTTGATCAGGACGGCGTTGGCCGCCCGCTCGTCGATCCCCCGCTGGATGAACAGTGGGTTCGTCACGAAGATGTCGTCGCCCACGAGCTGGACCGCCGCGCCGAGCCGGACGTTCAGTGCCCGCCAGCCGGACCAGTCCTCCTCGGCCAAGCCGTCCTCGAGCGAGACGATCGGGTAGCGCCGCAGCCAGGTGGACCACAGGTCGATGAGCCCGGCCGAATCGAGCGTCCGGCCCTCCTTCTCGAGCCGATACTGGCCGGTGACATCGTCGTGCCCCGTGCCCTCGACGAGGATCGAGCTCGTCGCCGGGTCGAGCGCGATGGCGACCTCTTCGGCCGGCCGGTAGCCGGCGGTCTCGATCGCCCGGACGATGATCTCGACGGCGGCCTCGTTCGACGCGAGGCTCGGCGCGAAGCCGCCTTCGTCGCCCTGCCCGGTGGCATGGCCCTCGGCGTGCAGGAGCGACCGCAGCGCGGCGAAGACCTCGGCCCCGGCGCGGAGCGCCTCCGCGAAGGTCGACACCCCGACGGGCGCGACCATGAACTCCTGGAAGTCGGTTGAGTCCTCCGCGTGCTTGCCGCCATTCAGGATGTTGAAGAACGGCACCGGCAGGATCCGCGCGGACTCGCCGCCGAGGGAGCGGTAGAGCGGCTCCCGGCGGGATGCGGCCACGGCGCGCGCCGCCGCGAGCGAGACGCCGAGGATGGCGTTGGCCCCGAGGCGGCCCTTGTTGGGAGTCCCGTCGAGCTCGACGAGGGCGCGATCCAGGCCGGCCTGGTCGGCGGCATCGCGGCCGCGGACCGTCGGGCCGATGACCTCGACGACGTTCGCGACCGCGGTCCGGACGCCCTTGCCTCCGTAGCGCTGCCGCTCTCCGTCGCGGAGCTCGACGGCCTCGTTGACGCCGGTGGACGCGCCCGAGGGCACGGCCGCCCGTCCGAGGCTGCCGTCGTCGAGCCGGATGTCGACCTCGACGGTCGGATTGGCGCGCGAATCGAGGATCTCGCGGGCGGCAACGGCGGCAATGCTGGTTCCGGACATCGTCGATCCTCAGGCGGCCTTCGGCCGGTCCTGCAGGACGGCGATCCCGGGCAGCTCGCGGCCCTCGAGGAACTCGAGCGAGGCGCCGCCTCCGGTCGAGATGTGGGTGAACCGGCTGGCGAGGCCCTGCTGCTGGATCGCCGCGACCGAGTCGCCGCCCCCGACCACGACCGTCGCGCCGGCATCGGCCCGGTCGGCCAGGAAGCGGGCGATGGCGTTCGTGCCGTGGGCGAACGACGGGATCTCGAAGACACCGAGCGGGCCGTTCCAGAACACCGTCCGGACGTCGGCGAGGGCCGCCTCCATCGCCTCGAGCGAGGCTTTGCCCATGTCGACGATGTGCCAGGAGGCCGGGATCTTCTCGGCGAGGAGGGTCTTGTACTCGGTGCCCCGGGTGACCTCCTTCGCGACGATGACGTCGACGGGCAGGATGACCCGGACGCCCTGCTGCTCCGCGTCGGCGAGGACGCGCCGCGCCTCGTCGACCATGTCGTGCTCGGCGAGGCTCTTGCCGACCGACTTGCCCTGGGCGAGCAGGAACGTGTTGGCCATGCCGCCGCCGAGGACGAGGAGGTCAACCTTCGAGAGGAGGTTGTCGAGGACCTTCAGCTTGCCCGAGACCTTCGCCCCGCCCACGATCGCGGCGAACGGGTGCTCCGGGCTCTCGACGAGCTTCGAGAGCATCTCGATCTCGCGCTCCATGAGAAAGCCGGCGTAGGCCGGCAGGAGCTTCGCGACGCCGACGGTGCTGGCGTGCGCCCGATGGGCGGTGCCGAACGCGTCGTTCACGTAGATCTCGGCGTAGTCGGCGAGCTGCCGGGCGAACGCCGGGTCGTTCTTCTCCTCCTCGGGGTGGAACCGGAGGTTCTCGAGGAGGAGCGCCTCGCCGTTCCGAAGCCGCTTGACCGCGTCGACGGTGCCGACGCCGAGCGCGTCACCCGTCACGGGCAGGTTCCGCCCGAGGAGCTGGGTCAGGCGCTCCCCCACCGGCCGCAGGCGGAGCCCGTCCTGGACCTTGCCGTCGGGCCGGCCGAGGTGGCTGGCCATGATGACCCGGGCCCCATGCTGGAGGAGGTAGACGATCGTCGGGAGGGCGGCCCGGATCCGTGAGTCGTCAGTGACCTTCCCGTCCTGGAGCGGGACGTTGAAGTCGACCCGCAGGAAGACACGCTTTCCCGTGACGTCCGCGTCGCGGACGGTCAGCTTGTCCATCGGGCGGCGGTCAGGCGGCGGTGCCGGCGGGCAGCTTCGCGGCGACCAGCTTGAGCAGGTCGGCGCAGCGGCACGAATAGCCCCACTCGTTGTCGTACCAGGCGATGACCTTCACCATCGTCCCGCCGAGGACCATCGTGCTCGCCGAGTCGATGATCGACGACCGGGAGTCGCCCCGGAAGTCCGAGGACACGAGCGGCTCGTCGGAGACCCCGAGGATGCCCTTCATCGGACCGGCCTCGGCCGCGCGGAACGCCGCGTTGATCTCCTCGACGGTCGCCTCGCGGCGGACGTCGGCGGTGAAGTCGACGACGCTCACCGTCGGGGTCGGGACGCGCAGGCTGAAGCCGTCGAACTTGCCCTTCAGGTCCGGGATCACGAGGGCCAAGGCCTTCGCCGCGCCGGTCGTCGTCGGGATGATGTTCTGGCCGGCGGCCCGGGCACGTCGGGGATCCTTGTGGGCGACGTCGAGGATCCGCTGGTCGTTCGTGTACGAGTGGATCGTGTTCATGAGGCCGCGCTCGATCCCGAACGCGTCGTGGACGACCTTCGCGGCCGGAGCCAGGCAGTTCGTCGTGCAGCTGGCGTTGCTGATGACGTGGTGCTTCGACGGGTCGTACCGATCGTCGTTGACGCCGAGCACGATCGTGATGTCCTCGCCCTTGGCCGGGGCGCTGATGATCACCTTCTTCGCGCCGGCCTGGAGGTGGGCCTTGGCCTTCTCGGCATCGGTGAAGATGCCGGTCGATTCGAGCACGATCTCGACCCCCAGGTCGCCCCAGGGCAGCGTCGCCGGATCCTTCTCCTTGAGGACCTTGATCTCCCGGCCGTCGATGATCAGCGCGTCGTCGGTGTGCTCGACGTTGCCGGGATAGGCGCCGTACGTCGAGTCGTGCTTGAACAGCAGGGCGTTCAGGGACGTGTCGACGAGATCGTTGACCGCCACGACCTCGAGGTCGGGCGCCCGCTCGAGGATGGCCTTGAGGCTCTGGCGGCCGATGCGGCCGAAGCCGTTGATGCCGACGCGGACGGACATGGAAGCTACCTCCTGGGAGACGCCCCGACCGGCTCGGTCGGGCGGGTTCTCGGGCTCGATGGGGTGGTGGCAGACGTTGCGCCATGGCCTGATTCGACCAGCCGGCTCATGACCAGGGGATGGGCGCCCGCGAGCGACACGTCGCCGCCGAGCTCGGCCGCGACGACGGTCACGGGCCGGGTGAGGACGGCGAAGCACTCGGCCGCGATGGTCGTCCGAACCTGCTCGAGGAACGGCTCGCCCTCCGCCTCGGCGATCGAGCCGCCGATGACGATCCGGTGCGGGTTGAAGGCGTTCACGTAGCCGACGCACGCGACGGCGACCGCGCGCCGGGCGCGGGTCATGAGCTCGACGCAGGCAGGGTCGGCGGCCCGCACGCCATCGGCGACATCGATCGCGGAGAGGAGGTGCCGACCACCGAGGGCCTTCGCCCGGTCGGCGAGGAACGGCGATTCGGCGTGGTCGACGGCGGCCCGGGCCAGCTTCGCGAGGCCGGCGCCGCTCGCATACGCCTCGACGTGGCCGACGCCGCCGCAGCCGCAGCGCGGGCCGTCGAGCGTCACCGGAACGTGCCCTAGCTCGCCGGCCAGGCCGTCGGGGCCGTGCAGGATCCGGCCGCCGGTGACGATCGAGCCGCCGACGCCGGTCGAGACGGTCAGGTAGATGAAGTCGTCGTAGCCGCGGGCGGCGCCGAACGCCCGCTCGCCGAGCGCCGCCACGTTCGTGTCCCGATCGAGGAAGGCCGGCAGCCCGAGGGCCGACTCGGCCTCCGGCGCCAGCGGAACGTCATGGAACTGCGGCCCGAGGTTCGGCGGCTCGACGACGTGGCCGGTCCGCGGATCGACCGGACCCGGCGAGGACATCCCGATGCCGGCCAGCGAGTCGGCGATGGCGCGCGGAGCCCCGTCGCGGCTCTTGCGGAGCATGTCGAGGCAGGCGGCGAGGATCGCGGCCGGACCGGAGTCGACGGGGGTGCCGGTCTCGGTCCGGGCCACGCGGGTCCCGTCTGGCTGGATGATCGCGGCACGGATCCGGGTGCCGCCGAGATCGAGGGCGAGAACAGGCGGCGCTGTCAGCGAAGGCCTCGAGGTGCGGTTGGGATGCGCCCCAATTCTAGCCGCCGGAGATGGATCGACCCCTGCCGGAGGTCGGCAGGGGTCGTGTCACTTGGCGCGATTGGGGCTGTCAGCCGCCGATCTTGAAGACCTTGGTCCCGCACTTCGGGCAGGTGCCGGAGAGGGCCTTCTTGCCGTTCTTCATCGTCACCTGGGTCGGGTTCATGACCTCGACCATCATCTTGTCCTTCACGCAGTACGCCTGAGCCATGAGATCGGGTCCTCCTCGAGCTCCCGGTGCGCCTCGGGCTGGTGCCCGGGGTCGCTGTGCTGCCTAGATTCCGAGCGACGGACGCCAGAGCGCCGCCGCCGCATCTCGTGCGCGACGGTCCATGTCGGCGAGGATCCGGAGACTTTCCAGCCCCGTCTCCACGCAGGCCGCTTCCGCCGCGTCCTTGGCGGCCCCCGTCACGAAATCGCCCGTGGTCCGCTGCGCATAGACCGCGCACACGACTCCCGCGCGACATCGGGCGAGGCCCGCGAGTACGAGCAATGCCGAGGCTTCCATCTCGAAGTTCATGACGCGCTCGCGCGCCATGTCCTCGGCGAGGTCAGGATACCGAATGGGAAGCTGCGGGATCGGTCGGCCCTGCGCTCCGAAGAAGCCCGGGCTGGTCGCCGTCAGGCCCACGTGATAGCGCTTCCCGAGTCGCTCGGCCGCCTCGACGAGGGCGAGCACCGCCTCGTGATGGGCGACGGCCGGATAGCCATCGTGCACGAACCAGCTCGTCGTCGTCTCGAGCCGGACGGCGCCGGTCGTGATCACGAGGTCGCCGAGGCCCATCTCGGGTTGCAGGGCGCCACACGATCCGACCCGAATGAAGGTCGGCCTTCTCGTGATCGCGAGGATCTCCGCGACCGCGATCTCGACATTGTCGGTGCCGATGCCCGTCGAGACGATCGACACCGGCAGGCCCTTGTACGTGCCGCTCGCGGACGCGAACTCCCGGTGACGATGCTCGCGGTCGACGCGGTCGAGCCGCCCCGCGATCTTGGAGGTTCGGTCTGGGTCGCCGGGGAGGAGGATGTACTCGGCCAGCTCGCCCGGCCCGAGTCCGATGTGGTACTGCCGCTGCTCGGCGGGGAGCGC